>Ga0272446_1000127_pt1 | contig 107784 bp, 63 predicted proteins | sample YNPCB0061_FD_194587 | JGI IMG/M metagenome (GOLD analysis project Ga0272446, IMG submission 194587) | Hot spring microbial mat communities from Yellowstone National Park, WY, United States - YNP-CB-006-1 | ecosystem: Environmental > Aquatic > Thermal springs > Hot (42-90C) > Sediment | place...
AAAAAAACCGGCCAGCAGATGGGAAAAAAGGTTCGTGAGCAGCCCCGCTGCGACTGCTATTGCCAAGCGGAAGGGCGTCTGACGAATGTGATGCTCGGGTCGCCGGGCAATCAGACAGCCGATGGACATGCCAACAAAACAGGCCAATAGCACCGTGTTGGTAAAGAAAGTCAAGAAAAGCACATGCGAAGGGAACCAACGGATGCAAGCCAATTCGAGGAAAAGCACAAGCCAACTAATCAGGAACAAATCCCAGGCCGAACGGTCACGCATGGTAACAAGCTCGTGGAGAGTGATCCGATGCTGAACTTGAACGATTTACGACTTATCCCCGCTGAGCGGAGAGCTCATGATTAACTAGGAACTGCAGTGCAGTGTAGAACCAGAATTCGTCCCCGAACGAAATCCCAAAAAAACTTCATGACTTCAGAAGCCCATCCGGAAGCGCAAAATCCAATCCACTTACCGCTCAATTCCACTCGTTTGATGCCTGAGATTTGATGGTCCAACCTTAGTACGTGGGGGTATTTCATCACGATTTTCCGTCTCCGCTCAACATGTTACTTCGTTTAGGTTTGTACTGAGCATGAAAGTCGTTGTTCGTTCCTTTAGTTCTCAAGTGCCAGTATTCCCGTTCAGACATTCGTGATTTCGGGAGTAGGAAACCTGACTCGGACATTGGAAAAGACCACGCACAACCTCTGACCAGGACATATCTTGAGGAGGGTAGTTTCGTATGGCTTCCCCACGGCAACGAGTCGAGCAACACATGGCCCGATTCACCTTTGCTCTGGCATTATTAGGAATGATTGTCGCGCTGGGATGGACGCCTCGCAGTCATGCTCAGCCGCCCGGCACGGTTGGGCAACCGCCAAAGAGTCAGCCAGTGACGAAACCCGGTGTGTTGGTCAACGAGGTCCCGGCGCTCAAGGGGTATACCCTGATTGCCCCGATGAATTCGACCAAGACCTATTTAATCGACATGGACGGTCGGGTCGTCAAAACCTGGGAAAGCGACTGTACCCCGGCCCTCACGGCATACCTGCTGGAGAATGGCAACCTGTTGCGTCCGGGCACGTTAGGCCCCAAGGGCAAGCTTCATGGCCCGGGGGCCGGTGGCCGGGTGCAGGAGTTCACCTGGGATGGTGAGCTGGTTTGGGATTTCACCTATGTTCACGACAAATCGCAGCCTCATCACGACATCTGCCGGATGCCCAATGGCAACATTCTGATGATCGTGTGGGATAAGAAGACCAATGAGGAAGCGATTGCTGCCGGCAGACGCCCGGAGACACTGCGAGACGGCTTGCTGGCCGACGCCATCATCGAGGTAAAACCAACGGGAAAAACCACGGGCGAAATCGTCTGGGAATGGCGGGTCTGGGATCATCTCGTTCAGGATTACGACAAGACCAAGGCCAATTACGGGAAGGTGGCAGCCAAACCGGAATTGATCGACATCAATTTCGGTTCCGGGATGTTGAACAACATGATGGCTAAAAAGGACGATCTGCAAAAGCTCCGCGACCTCGGATATGTGGGCGGTGGTCAACCGCCGCCCGGTAAAGGTCCCGGTGGCCCGGGTGGTCCGATGATGGCACCCACGCCAGATTGGACCCACTTCAACTCCATCGACTACAACGCCGAGCTGGATCAAATCGTTATTAGCGTCCATGCATTTAGCGAAATCTGGATTATCGACCACAGCACCACCAAGGAAGAAGCGGCAGGTCACACGGGTGGGCGCTACGGCAAAGGTGGTGACTTACTTTACCGATGGGGTAACCCACGAGCGTACCGCTCGGGTACCAATGCCGATCAGAAACTGTTCAATCAGCACAACGCTCACTGGATTCCCAAAGGTTTACCGGGTGCGGGAAATCTGCTCATCTTCAACAATGGCGGCCGTCGGCCCGACGGCTCGTATTCATCAGTCGATGAGATCGTGTTGCCCGTAGATGCCAATGGCAAATACGTCCGCAAGCCCGGCCTGCCTTTTGGTCCCGACAAGCCGCTGTGGAGCTATACCGCCGAAAACAAGAGCGATTTCTTTGCCATGCTAATCTCGGGGGCCCAACGCTTGCCGAACGGCAACACGCTGATCTGTTCGGGCACCAATGGCACGGTGTTTGAAGTGACTCCCGACAAGAAAACCGTTTGGAAGTTCGTGAATCCAAGCCGTGGTGGTCCGCCAGGTTTTCCGGGTGGCCCGGGTTTTCCGGGCGGCCCAGGTTTTCCGGGTGGTCCGCCAGGTTTTCCGGGTGGTCCGCCGGGTTTTCCAAGAGGGCCGATGATGATGGGCATTCCCCAGCCCGGGCAACTCTTGCCTCGCTTCTTGCAGGACCAACTGGGCTTCACGGCCGACCAGAAAAAGCAGATCGATGAGTTGCAAAAGGAGATCGACGAGAAACTGGCCAAGATCATGACCCAGGAGCAATGGAAGCAATTGAAGGAACTGCAGGAGCGCGGTCCCGGTGGATTCGGCGGGCCGATGGTTCTGAGCGGTCCCGGGCCGGGTGGGCTCTTCCGCAGCTACCGCTATCCGCTCGATTTTCCGGCGTTCGTGGGCAAAGAACTCAAACCGGGGCCCAAAATCGAAGAGCTGGAATTGAAGAAGTAAGACCGCACGAGTGTCGGGTCGTCGGCTCGATGCTCATCGATTCCTTTGGCTGGGTACCGCTGATGAGCCAACCTGTCCGGTTGTTCTTCCTAAGCGTTTTGATCGTCCTGCTGCAAACCTCGGCGGCTGAAGCCTACATCGGGCCAGGAGCTGGGTTTGCGGTGGGCGGTTCGTTTTTGGCCGTGTTCGCGGCGTTTCTGTCGGCGGTTATTATGTTCCTGTCCTGGCCGGTTCGCCTGTTTTGGCGCATTGCCTTCCGCAAGCGACCGCCGAAAAAGCAACAGTTCCGCCGTGTCGTCGTTCTGGGCTTGGATGGCCTGGATTATGGCCTCACCGTCCAGTTGCTCGCCGAGGGCAAGCTCCCGAACCTCGCCCAACTCCAACAGCGCGGGTGTTTTCGGCCCCTCGGCAGCACGCTTCCACCCATTTCACCGGTGGCTTGGTCCACTTTTCAAACCGGCGTGAACCCCGGTAAGCACAACATCTTCGACTTCTTGATTCCCGATGAGCGGACTTATCAGCCCAAACTCAGTTCGGTTGAGGTCCGGCCGCCGCGCCGGGCTGTGCGACTCGGAAAGTATCGCTTCCCGATAGGAAAACCGGATGTTCGTCTTTTACGAAAGAGCAAACCCTTCTGGTCGGTGCTCAGCGATTACGGGGTGTTTAGCTGTGTGCTGCGGGTGCCGATCACCTTCCCCCCCGAGAAGCTCCGCGGGGTACAGCTGTCGGCCATGTGTGTGCCCGATATCCGCGGCAGTCAGGGTACCTTCTCACTGTTTACAACCCGGCAACGGACCGACAGCGCAAAGACAGGGGGTGAAGTGCAGATTGTCACGCGCACCGGCAACACGATCCGAGGTAAACTGATTGGCCCGGATCACCCCCTGCGCCCGGACCGCGGTCCTTTGACTGCACCGTTCACCGTGACCGTGCAGGGGAAAGATCAGGCGGTGCTCGTCATCAACGGCGAGAAATATGAGCTGCGAACCGATCGCTACACGGAGTGGGTACCGGTGCGGTTTCGGGCCTTCCCCCGGGTCAAGGTCTCGGGGGTTTGCAAGTTCCTGTTGCTTCGGACCGATCCGGATTTCGAACTTTACGCCACACCGGTAAATATCGACCCCGAAAACCCCGCGTTGCCGATCGGTTACCCGGCGGTTTATCCCCTGTACCTCGCGGCCAAGCAAGGCTCGTATGCGACCCTTGGGCTGGCCGAGGACACCTGGGGGCTGAACGAACACGTCCTGGCCGATGACCACTTCCGGCAGCAGTGTCTGGATACGGATCGTGAACGAGAAGAGATGTTTCTCGATGCGCTCGACAAGGTCCAGCAAGGTCTGTGCGTGTGCGTTTTCGACGGGCCCGACCGCATGCAGCACATGTTCTGGCGTTACCACGACCCAGACCACCCCGGCCGCCCCGCCGAGCCGCCGGCGGAGCATGTGCACGCAATTGAAGATCTCTACCAGCGCATGGACGCAATCGTTGGCCGAACCATGGCCCGCTGCGCGGGAACGGATACGTTGCTCATGGTCCTCTCGGATCACGGTTTCACGACTTTCCGCCGGGGTGTCGATCTGAATCGGTGGCTGGAGGAAACAGGCTACCTTGTCGTGAACGATGCTCGGCGCGGGGAGGATTATCTGGCTGGGGTCGATTGGTCCCGAACCCGGGCATTTGCCTTGGGCCTGACTGGGATATTCCTGAATCTGAAAGGTAAGTTCGCCAACGGCATCGTCGAGCCTGGTCCGCAAGCCGAGAAACTCCGGGCTGAGATTGCCGAAAAGCTGGTCGCGCTCACTGATCCGGCCAACGGCCAGCGGGCCGTGCGCCGCGTGTATCAGGCACCCCGGGCCTACCGGGGGCCCTATGTGGGGCAAGCGCCGGACCTGATCGTGGGCTACGAATCGGGTTATCGGGTTTCTTGGGACGCCGCCGTGGGTCGGACCACCACGGCGATTTTTCACGATAACCGGAAAGCCTGGAGCGGGGATCACTGTGTTGATCCCTCAGTGGTGCCGGGGGTGCTCTTTTGCAACCACGCAATCCAAGGGGAGAATCCGCGCTTGCTAGACATTGCTCCGACCGTTCTGGGGGCGTTTGGTGTTCCAGCTCCCGAGTACATGGATGGCCGGGCGTTGACGGTGGGTTCCGCTGCAGTAACGGAGTAAATTATGGCCGATATCTCTGCGAAGAAACCCAGTCGTCGCACGGTGCTCAAGTCCGTTGCTGCGGTTGGGGCTACCGTTGCCGGAGCGGGGTTGTTCCTCGGGGGGATTCATCGTGTTTCACGGAGTGCTGGCAAAAAAGTCATTATTATCGGCATCGACGGGATGGATCCGCGGCTATCCGAAGCGATGATGCGCGAGGGGCAGTTGCCCAACTTGGCGAAGATGCGCGCGGCCGGTGGGTTCAGCCCCTTGGGCACCAGTATTCCTCCGCAAAGCCCGGTGGCCTGGGCCAACTTCATCAACGGTGCCGGTCCGGGTTCGCACGGCATCTTCGACTTCATCCATCGTCACCCGGAAGAGCAATGTGCGCCGTTCTTCTCGGCGGCGGAAACCGTTCCCGGCGTCGGCGGCTGGGAGGTCGGCGATTACCGAATCCCGCTCAATTTCTGGCCCTTCAACCATAAGCCGCCGGCTACGGAGTTGCGCCGCCAGGGTATACCGTTCTGGGATTACCTCGATGAGGCCGGGGTACCGTCCACGTTTTACGATCTCCCCTCGAACTATCCGCCCAGCCCCTCCAAGTGCGGTCACCATCGTTGCATCTGCGGCATGGGCACCCCGGATGTCCTGGGTAGCTATGGGACTTATCAGTATTTCGCCGAAGACGGCCCAGCCGAACCGCTCGACGAGGCCGGCGGGAAACGCTTCAAGCTGAACTTCGACAACGAGACTGCCCCAGCTCGACTGATTGGCCCCGAGAACACACTGCTCAAAACGCCGCAACCGGTCGGTCTCGACTTCAAAGTTCACCGCGACCGGCAAGCCAACGCTGGTGTCATCGAACTGCCCGGCCAACGGATCGTGCTCAAACCGGGGCAATGGAGCCGGTGGGTGAGATTGAACTTTGCGCTGAGTACACCCGCGTTCTTGCCGACCAGAACCGTGACCGGGATCGGCCGCTTCTATTTGCAGGAAGTCGCGCCCAACTTCCGTCTTTATGTCAGCCCGATCAACATCGATCCCGCTGCTCCGGCTGTGCCCATCTCCGAGCCGCCCTCGTTCATCACCGATGTCGCGAAGAAGCTGGGTCCGTTCTACACGACCGGGTTTCAGGAAGACCACAAGGCTCGTACTAATGGCATCTTCAACGACGAGGAGTACCTCAAACAGGCGACCTTGGTTCTCGAAGAGCGGTTGGCCCTGCTGGAGTACGCGATCCAGAACTACGACGACGGTTTGCTCTTCTTCTATTTCTCCAGTAGCGACCTGCAGTCGCACATGTTCTGGTGGAACGGTGATGAGCCGCACCCGAACCGCTCGCCGGAGGAAGCCCAGAAGTGGTTTGCGCACATCAAGAGGCTTTACCAGCAGCTGGATACCATCATTGGGGATCTCCATGACCGTTACGGCAGCGTGGCGACGCTAATGGTCATGAGCGATCATGGGTTCGCGAACTTCGGCTGGCAATTCAATCTGAACTCGTGGCTGCGCGACTGGGGCTATCTCCACCCGGCGGAGTGTACGTCCATAATGCACGATGTCGACTGGTCCCGCACCCGGGCCTATGGTTTGGGAATCAATGGCCTTTACCTGAATCTCAAGGGCCGTGAGCGGGACGGCATCGTCGAACCCGGCGACGAGGCTGAGGAATTGATGACCGAACTTACCAACCGCTTGGTGGAGGCCACCCGCTTTCAGGATCGCCCGGTCATTCGCAATGTCTATCGGGCCGATCAAGTGTATGTCGGCGACGCCAAAGCTCTGGCTCCGGATCTGTTGGTAGGCTATCACCGCGGGTTCCGTGCTTCCTGGGCTACTTGTTTGGGTGATCTGGAAGAGAATACCATCTCGGTGAATACCGCGGCTTGGAGTGCCGATCACTGCGCCGATGCACTGGAGGTACCCGGTGTGCTGTGGTCCAATCGACCGATTCAGGGCTCGAATCCGTCGTTGGTGGATCTCGCCCCGTCCATACTTGCGCTGTACGGTTTGCAGACACCACCCACCATGACGGGGCGCAACATACTGGGTGATTAGCAACCCCAGGAGGAGATTCAGTATGCCGAAAATCACCATCGATGCGGGACTCTTCGACCGAGCCAAGAAGGCAGCGGATGCCTCGGGCTACAGCAGCGTGGAGGAGTTTATTGCCCACTGTGTCGAAAACGAGCTGAAAGCGCTCAAGCTCGATGAAGCACACGAACAGGTCTCGAAACAACTCCGCGGCCTTGGGTACATTGAATAATGAACAGGCTGACCCAGGTCATCGTTGGGTGCAACGCCGTTGCCAACTGGGTGGGCAAAGGGTTGTTCCCGATCGGTTACTTGCCGGGGTGGCTGTCGGCGACCCTGGTGGCCATTGGTACAGGCATCCTCCTGTTGCTGATCTTCAAGTACACCTCGAATCAGCAGGCGATTAAGCGAGTCCGAGCGGATATTCGAGCCAATTTATTGGCGGTCCGATTGTTCAAGGACGATATCGGGGTGGGGCTGCGTGCCCAGGGTCGCGTGCTACTCGGTGCGTTCCGGCTGTTGCTGCTTGCATTGGTACCGATGCTGGTCATGATCGTGCCCATGATTCTGGTGTTGGCCCAACTTAGCACGTGGTACCAGGCCGCACCATTGCCGGTGGGGGACGAGACGGTTGTGACCGTTCAGCTCCAGGGCGCGGTTGAGGATCCGCTACCCACCATTGAACTGGTGCCTTGCGATGCGGTCGAAGACCTGAGCGGCCCGGTGCGCGTCCTTAGTCAACGCGAGACCTGCTGGCAACTTCGCGCCCGCCAACCGGGTTATCACCAGCTGGAGTTTCGCGTGGCCGGAGAAGTGGTTCACAAGGAGTTGAGCATTGGCAGCGGGCTGATGCAGGTCAGCCCGGTCCGACCAGGCTGGGAGTGGTTGGATGTGCTGCTCTATCCGCGGGAAAGGCCGTTCCCTCCCGGGGGCCTGGTGCATTCCATCACTCTGGAATACCCAACACGACCCGGCTGGGCCAGCGGCACCGACAACTGGGTCATTTACTGGTTTGCCGTGTCACTGATTGCTGGCTTCCTGTTCCGCAAGACGCTCAAGGTTCACCTGTGATCCATGGAGCCTCAGGGGAGCGTATGAACATGGTGAACTACATCACGGTGGTTTCGGGTCTGCCCCGCTCGGGAACTTCACTGATGATGCAGCTCCTGCATGCCGGTGGCATACCCGCACTGACCGACCACATTCGCGCACCCGATGCGGATAACCCGCGCGGATACTACGAGTTTGAACGGGTGAAGCAGATCAAGGCGGATGCGACCTGGCTCCCGGAGGCGCGGGGCAAAGTGGTGAAGATGGTCTCGCAGCTGCTCTACGATTTACCCCGGACTGAGCACTACCGAATCATATTCATGGAGCGCGATTTGGATGAAGTGCTGCAGTCGCAAGAAAAGATGCTGGTGCGGCTCGGTCAGCCCGTGGCGCCACGGGATTCGATGCGGCGGGCATTCACGCTGCATCTGAACGCCATCCGTCGTTGGCTAAGTGAACAGCCGAACATGCAAGTCTTGCGGATTCGCTACATTGATGTGGTGCAGCGCACGCTCGATGAAATTTCTCGCCTCAATCAATTCCTGGATGGCCGGCTGGAACCAACAGCGGCGTTCCATGCGGTGGATCCCACGTTGTACCGTAACTGGAAGGCCGCGCCGGTGTCGTTGGAGTTGTTCAACAACCTGGGCAGTGGTATCTGAACTTGCACCTAGCGAGTGCCCGTAATTTCTACGGCTTTCTCGGTTTCCATGGGCCGATCACCCAGGCAATCGGCCGTCATGGTCAACTTGAACCACGCCTGGGCTGCCTGTTTGGCTTCGTAGGTGATGGTGTAGGTTGCTTCGCCCGACGCGGGGATGATCTCGGGACCAAATGTCACCTTGGCACCCAGCGGACGGACTGTGGGAGTGGTTTGGATCACGCTGACGGAAGTGGGGAGGTCGATCTCCAGGCGCACATTGCGGGCGGCCTCTCCACCGGTGTTGCGGACTTTCACGGTGAAGGTTCCCTGGCGGCCAACGGAAAGCGCAGCTGGGTTGGGTATCGTTTCCCAGACCAGGGCGGCTGTACCTTGAAAGACGGTGGCCAGCTCGTCGGCAGCCCGTTGGCCGCGGGCATCGCTGACCGTTGCTACCACCAGCCGCCGACCGGTTGTGCCGGCCTTCACCGCGAACCGGAAGGTGTGTGCTTCGCCAGGATCAAGTCGGGGAAGCGTCCAGGTGATGGCATCGCGACTGAGTTGGCCGCCCTCGGTTTTCATGACCGGCTTGCAGTCGGCGGGAAGCGTTCCGGTCACTTTCAGACCGGTGCTGGGCAACGTACCGGTGTTGCGAACGGTGAGCTCGTACCGGGCGGGTTCTCCCGGGTTCACAACCCCGGTGGGCCCGCTGAGCTTAATACTCAGTCCGGGGACCAATACGACCGTCTGGGCGTCGGCCGTTGCCGCCACCCCCTTGGCCCCCGATACGTTCGTCAAAGCCACAACGTCTTTGGCCTCACGTGGGGTTATCTGATACTCAATCACTTTTCGCTCGCCGGGCAGCAACCGAGCCAACTCCCAGACCCATTGCTGGCCCTCGGGTTGCTTGGTCCGCTTGGCTCCTTTGGTAATCGGCTGAACCTCGGCCGAAGCTGGGATATTCTCGGTGATGCGGATGGTCTCGGCTGCCACCTTGCCCGCATTCTCAACTGTGATCCGCACGGTAAACGGCTCATCGCGCACCGTCTGCTTGGGCGCAAATTTGGCCACCTTAACGACTGGCTTATTTAGTCGGGTTGTTACCACCTGGCCGTGTTCGAATTTCACGTAAGCCAGACATTTCACCTCGGCGGCGTCCTTTTTCGGCCGCAGCGTCAGTTCGATCAACTTGGACTTGTTTGGCCCCAGCGTGCCGAAGGTCCACACGAGTTGTTTGGTATTGGAACTGGCTTTATCGAATTCTGGTTCAGCCTTCACGACCCCCTCGACGGTCTCGGGCAATGGTACCCGAGCGCTGACGGCATGCGCATCCACGGACGAGGTGTTGTGCACGGTGATCTGATACTTGATGTCGTCGCCGGGAGGGGAATCTGCCGGCACCCGTACCTGGATTCGAACAACGGGTGGTGGCGGGTCGACGACGCTGCGGCTCAGGGCATTGATTCCGGCCGGCGTGGTAAATTGGGCGGGTTGAACTTCCGGATCATCGAAGGTCAACGGGGGAATGGCCTCGTTGCCCACCGGTACCGGTGGCGTTGCCGGAAGCGGGAATGGCCCCGGCTCGGCATATTGGGCCGGAGCCGAACTGGTCAGGACTGTCCAGCCTGCGACAGCGACAGCGATGGCCAGCCCGATGCCACGCCGGAGTGTCCTGCCCATGGGTACTGCCCCTCCAATTACGGAGTTCACCGGTCTTGCCGGCTCGAAGTGGGGCAATAGCGTAGCCGGCGAAGTTGGACAAGATCAGCTCGACCCGGCGGATGCGGCAACGGATTAATCTTTCGCATAGGGAATGGTAGCCGGCGAGCCGCTGCCGGGCTCTGCGGCGAGGTATCGATCGATTTTCCACGGCAAGGTATTGAGCTCCCGGTCACCGGAAAGTGTTTGCGTGCCGTTGGCCAGGAACGCGGCGGCCACCACGGGGCTGGTGTGCGAACGGAACACCGCCACAGCTTTCGTAGCTGTCGTGTCCCATAGCCGCACGGTGCGGTCCGCTCCGGCCGAGAGCAGCCAGCGGCCGCCATCCTTGATGACCACACTTCGAACCGGGCCATCGTGGCCAGAAAGCAGGAAGCGGGCCTTCTCTTCGCCTTGGAACCAGACGCGGATCGAACCGGCATCGTCGCCGGCGATGTACCACTTCCCGTTGGGGCTGATGCCCAGGCTCGCCACGGCTGCGGGGAGGGGCCCGTGCTTGCGGATCCGTTGACCCGTCCCCAATTCGAGGACGTGAACCGTTCGATCCGCCGCGACGAGCAGGTAGCCACCCGTGGGATCGACCGCCAGCGCCGTAACCGTGCCGAGGTTTTCAACCCGCCACACCTCCTCGCCCGTCGCAACCTTCCAGGCCGCGACCACACCATCATACCCGCCGGAAATGCCCCAGCGGCCATTGGGGTTGAACGCAACGGCGCTCACCAGGCTGGCATGCTCGGCATACTTCTGCACTTCCCGGCCGCTGCTCACGTCCCAAACCCGGGCCGTGCCATCCATGCTGCCGCTGATGGCCCATTTACTGTCGGCCGACAGCGCCACACTCCAGACGCTGGCCGTGTGGCCTACGAAGCGGCGAATGTCGCGCCGCCCCACGACATCCCACAGTCGCACGCTGCGATCGGCTGCGGCAATCACCGCCCGGAGCCCGTCGGGGGTGAACGCCATCTGGTTGGCTGAACCCTCGCGGGATTCCAGGGGGTCCAATTCGCCCGTGTTATCCGAGTTCGTCGGACCGTTGAGATTGGCTACGAAGAGCGTCCCCAAGCGAAGCTCGCGGGTCAGATCGCCAAACGCCTGCACCCAGATTTGTCGGCTTACAGTGCCGCCGGGAGCGCGGAGTGCACCAAAATGTTTACGCAGGGTATCGGACGCGTCGATGTGTTCGCGCAACTGGGCCGCTGTCAGCCCAATCTCGGCAGCGGCGAATTCCAGATCCAGGTCCGCTTCATATTTCAGTGTGATGGTGCTCACGGCCTCAAATTTGGACACCTTGGCCCCCGTGCGGGCGACCACCTCGGCATAACGGCGAGCATCGGCTTCCATGAGTTTCAGAACGGCGTCTTTCCCGGGGTACAAGGCCCGAATCCGGTCCGCTTCCGCCCGCGTGAAGGCTTTCGGGTTCTTGTCGAGATGGTCTCGGATCTGATCGGCTTTGGGCAGGATGCCGGTCACATGGCACGACATGCACGAGACACCGGTCTCGACGGCCCGATCGGGCCGCTTCGGATCGCTCACGATGGCCACCGGAGCCTTATCAATGCGATTGTTGTTGGCATTGGCGATGTAGTAGCCATGCAAACCGTTCGGGAGCGTGAAGATGGCCTCGCCGCCGGCATGCCGGAACGGGAAATCGGCCAGACCAGCGGGACCTAGCGGGAAGGCGAAGATATTTCGCGGGTCGGGAATCAGGTTGCCGTTCAGCCGGTCCGCGAGGTTCTGCGGTGGTTCGTCGAAGTCGTAGGTTCGCCAGTACATGCCGTGGGCCGAGTCGTGCCGTTCCAGTATCCGGTTAAACCGGGAGACGCCGGAGCCGTTAAAGCCTGCCCGGGCCACGCGATCCTGTTGAATATTGGCGAGGGCATCCACCCGCAGCAACCGCTCCAGTTCGGTCAGGCTCGCGGGCAGCTGGAGAATCTCGTAGTACAGCGGCGCTCGGCTGGCGGTGGCCACGAACCAGTCGGCGCGAATCACCGGCACCTTGGTCAGCGTGGCTACGGTCACGGCCTGCGCAGCAGTCGTCTCGTCGAGGATGCCGTAGGGGTACTCTTGCAGAATGCGATTCCAGATCGTGGCATCCCAGAGATACCAGCGTAAATCGATACGATAGATGGTTTTGGCCGCGTCGATGGGAACGGGATTCACCAACTGGGATCCCCACGACAGGCTATTGACCAGCTTGGCCAGCGCGTTGCGGTAGGTTTGCAGTTCTTCATCGCTCAGCCCCGCGTTGGAAAGATGCGCCAGCGAGAAATAGCGCTGAAAGCGGCGCGCCCGGCGATCCATCGGCTCGAGGTCGGCGAGCACGGCGGCGTACACATCGCGGGTGGTGATGGTTGGGCGGGGCGGGGTGGCTGCACCCACCGCAGCACCCCCTGCAATCCACCGCTTGATGCTGGCGATATCCGCCTCGGAAAGCCGGGGCTTCTCGTCGGGCGGCGGCATGGTGCCGTCGTCGATCCGTTTGAACAGTCGGCTTCCAGCGGGATCGCCGGGGATCACTTTTTTCCGGGCGATGAGCTTGTTCAAATCGGCGACATAGTTCAACCCGCCCTCAACGGCTCCCTCCTGCCCGTGGCAGCGGTAGCAATGCGTTTTGAGGATCGCCTGGACTTGCCGAGCCAGTTGCTCCGCATCAGTGTCGGCAGCCGATGCAACGGCCGGGAAGAAACCCGCGATCAGGGTCACAAACCAAGCGATGACGAACAGCTTGCGGGACATACGCCAATCTCCGTGACAGGCGGAGGGGTTATCTATTTGACGTAGCAAAGGCCCAAAAAGTTTGGCTGAGGAACATCTGGCCCGCGGCGAATCAGTAAGAGTTGTGCCCACGAGCAGTTCCGCCAACGGGTTGGTTACGCCATCGGTTACGTGAAGTAACGTCTTCGTGAGAACGGTTTTGCATTTTTGCCATCCGACCGAAGAATAGAGTGTGGATGGGTTGGCTGCGTGCGATCAACATGGCGAATCCGTGGCGGTTCTTCACCGGGATTCAGGGTTGATCGGGATCGCAGCAGCCCGCGGTCGGGGCGAAGCCCGTTTGGCCGCTCCGAGGCGGAAAACCCGATCAAGCGGTAGCCGGCGAGTGTTCGGACCTCTCTCTTGGCTCCACTGGCAAACCCCTAATGGCAGTGCCGATCCGTGCTGCCCCCGGAAGTTGTGGCTCAGCGGGTTAGCATCCCGGGGCCTGGTTCGTCTTCGTATACTCACCGTATTGCCGTGTTCTGTTTGCCGTGAGGTTGGTCATGCGATTTCCCAAACGATCGGTCGCGTCGCTTGTGCTGTTTGTCGGCGTCGTGCCGCTGTTCGCCCAGCCCGCGTCCGATGAGGCCCGGGTCGTGCAAACCCAATTCAAGGCGGAGCGGGAACAGGCAGCGAAGGCCAAATTTCCTCCCTCGGCGCTGGTTCGGGCCGACGATCTGGCTCGGCGCGGGGAGGCCGCTTTGGCAGCGAATAACCCGGCCGCTGCGCTTCGCTACTACCGCGAGGCCCGCTGGCAGTTGCCTTATCTGCCCGCGGGCTTGCCGGAACATGTGGTGCGCGTCTTTGGCGAATCGCGCATGCGGCATTCGGACCGGGTGAACGCTTTGGCCTATAGCCCCGATGGCAGCCGTCTCGCGTCCTGTTCCAAGGACTACACGGTACGCATTTGGGACCTGGGCAACGGCCGTGAGCTGATCACCTATCGTGGCCATGGCACCCAGCCCGATGACCCGACTCGCAACGGCACCAACGTTCTGGGTGTTACCGATGTGGCGTTTCATCCGACCGATCGCAAGATCATTGTTTCGTCGTGTGGCAACCAGGTGCACGAGTGGGATCCGGAAACCGGCAAGCTGCTGCGGACCTTGCTCAATCTGGGTAAGACCGACAAGCCGATCAAGACGCTCGCCTTCCGACCGGATGGCAAGTTTCTCGCCGTCGGGAGCGATGATGGCATCTTGCGGGTGGTTGCGACCGACACGGGCAAGATTGTGTACACCAGTCCGTCCCGCAACGCTCGAATCGAGAAAGTCGCCTACAGTTCCAACGGGAAAATGATCGCTTTGGGCGATAGCGCCGGGCAAGTGGCTGTCTACGCCCCGGAATTGCCCAATCCGCTGGCCATGGCGGTGCAGGGGGTGGATTTGGGCGAGGTGCTTGGCGTCGCTTTCACCGCCGACAATGGGGCCGTCTTCACCTGTGGCCGCGATCAAAAGGCCCGCCTGACGGCCGGCCCCAAGCCGGATGGCACCAGCGCCGGCAACACTGCCACACGGCTCAGGGATTTTCTCGGCCACTCAGGCGCGGTGAACTGCCTGACGGTGAATCCCGGCGGCGATTCCCTCATCACTGGGGGAGAAGACAAGAGCGTCCGCGTTTGGGAGGTCGCATCGGGTAAGCAGGTGCGATCCTTCCAGGGGCATCTGACGAAAGTGACGGCGGTGGCCACTCGCCCCGACGGACAACAGATAGCCAGTGGCTCCGAGGATGGGGCGATTCGCATTTGGGACATCGGCACCGCCGACGACCACAAGGCCCTGACCGAGGCGAGCGATTCGCTCTGGGCGGTTGCATTCAGCCCCAATGGCAAGCGGGTTGCCGCGGCAGGAGCCGACAAAGCCATCCGAGTGTACAACCCCGAGACGGGCCAATTGGAAGCAACGCTGGCGGGAGCGAAAGCCGCGATCACGTCGCTGGCGTTTTTCTCCGATTCGAACCGCCTGGCCTCGGTGGGGGGCGACAAAAGCGTCACTATCTGGGATGTGGACAAAAAGCAGGTCGTGAACCAGTTGACCGGCCACGACTCTGCGATCCTTTCCGTTGCCGTAAGTGAGGACGGCAAACTCCTAGTAACGGGTTCGGCGGATAGCACGGTGCGTGGCTTTGCTCCGGAAGACACCAAGCCGCTGTGGACCTGGAAAGGTCGTCCGGCCGTGTGTGCGGTGGCCATTCACAAGGGGGGCAAGACCGTGGCCGCGGGGCTGGCGGATGGCACACTGGTGATGCTCAACGCCTCCGGTTCGAGCGTGAAGGAAATCGCCACGCAAGCCGCTCACGTGGCCGGTGTCTCGTGTCTGGCCTTTAGTCCGGATGGGCTTCGGCTGGCCAGTGTGGGGGGCGACGGCGCGGTGCGGATCTGGAGTATCGCGGCCAATGGGGCTGCGACGCCGTTGGCGCGGTTCGAAGGTCAGGCTCGACCGGGGAGTGTCACCGGCTACTCACCCTTGACCGGCGTCGCATTTTCCCCGGATGGGCGGTTTGTTGCTGCTGTGGGAGCGGATTCGGTCGTGCGGCTGTGGGATGTGGAAACCAAAAGCGAGGTACGGGGGCTGCGAGGGCACACCGACTGGATCACGGCTGTGGCGTTTAGTCCCGATGGCCGCTTCGTGGCGTCGGTTGGCGTTGAGCAGGACCGCGCGCTGCGGATCTTTGAACTCCCACCCCTGGACGCGTCCTCAACGGGTGGGCATTTGCTTGCCGTTAACGCCGTCGCCGTCAGCCCGGAGGGTCAGATCGTTGCGACGGCCGGGACGGATCAGACAATCAAGCTCTGGAACCTGACCACGGGTCAGCAAGTGGGTACGCTAATCGGCAATGCCGACATACCCTTCGCTCTGACCTTTTTGGGTCCGGATGCGCTGGTGATGGGCGGCAGCGTGCCCACCGGTTCCGCCGGCCGGTTGCATTTCTGGCGCGTCAAGCCGGCTCAATTACTCAGCTCCATACCAACCGGGGAAGTGTATGCAACAGTGGCTTTGACCGATGGATCGAAGCTGGCGGTGTGGGCCAGTCGCCCAGCGGTCGGCGATATGGTAAAGAACAACACCTTCGAGCTGTATGATGCCAAGGGAACGCTGCTGGCCTCGTTGGCCGATAAGGGCCGCAACATTCGCGCCGCCACGTTCTCGGCTGATCTGGAGTGGGCAATCGCCGGCGATGATCAAGGCATGATCCGGTTCTGGAATCTGGCCAAGAAGGAGCGCGTGGGCACGGATTGGCCCCTGTTCGTTCGTGCGGTGGGCGATCTGGGAATCACCACGGATAAGAAAACCTTGGTCGCCGTGGACGATCAGGGCAAGGTGAAGGTGGCTGACATCGCCAAACGTGAGGCCTTCCCCGAATTCACTGCCCACGCGGGAGGCGTTCGCGCCTTGGTTGTTGCCCCCAAAGGCAACACATTCGTAACGGTCGGCCTCGATCACGAGGTGAAGGCGTGGTCGCTCGACCCCGCGGCACTGAAAGAACCCAAACCGTTGCGGAGTTGGAAGCTGCCGGTGCCCGTGAACGGGGTGGTCTACACGCCGGATGGCAAGCAGGTGGTTACGGCCAATGGGGACGGGACAGCTTATGTGCTGGAGTTGCCATGACCTGGCAAGCGGATAGCTTTGCACCGCAGCACTGGACCAGAAAGGCGTCCGTTCCTGGTCCGATCATATGCACCAATCGCTGCGCGCAATCCCAACTGTCAGCTGTCGGGGCACTCGGGGTTGGCTCATCCACCCAGCCGAGCCCGCGCTTCATCCAGGATGGCTTTGGTAGCCGTGGCACCGACGCGGGTGACGCCGAGCGCTCGCACTTCCAGGAGCCGTTCAAAGGTGCGGACTCCGCCCGCCGCTTTCACCTGGACCCACGGTGGGCAGCATTCCCGCATCAGCTTGAGATCTTCCGTAGTTGCTCCGCTTTCGGCGTAACCGGTGCTGGTTTTCACCCAATCCGCCCGGACCTCGCCGCAGATACGACAGAGTTCCCGCTTGTGGTGATCCTTTAAGTAGGCGTTCTCGAAGATCACCTTGACCTTGGCTCCGTGCTGATGGGCCACTTCGATGACCGCGCGAATGTCGTCTGCAACGAAGTTCCATTCTTCTGAGAGGACTTTACCGATGTTAACCACCATATCCAGTTCTGTGGCTCCATCGGCCAAAGCGAGTTCGCTCTCAAACACCTTGACCCGGGTCAGGTGCCCGCCATGGGGAAAGCCGATCACTGTGCTGGCGGCGACGGGAGTGCCGGCCAACAGCTTGGCCGCTCGCTTGAGGGCATACGGCTTTATGCACACCGAGGCAACCTTGTATTCCACGGCGATCGCCAGGCCGCGGTCCAGTTCGGCATCGGTTAATTGTGGCTGCAAGAGCGAGTGGTCGAACATCTGGGCCAATTCAAGAAGCGTTGGCGTGGACATGATAACCTCATGGGGGATCAGCCGGGATGCTGCCGTCAGCGCGCCACGGACTGTCAGGTCGAAACTGGCTAGTGTTCGTTGTGCAAGTCTGGCTATCCGGCGGACAGCCCTTGACCAGGTAACCGAGCGTGGTATGCGGTGGCCGACCCGAAATCGTCGATAGGTTTAGCCTCGGAGACGGCCATGCGGTCTGCGCTACTTGCCGGTTTTATGCTGTGTGTTACCCCGCTTGCCGGGTTTGCCCAGAGCGCTCCCATCCTGGCTACGGTCATCGATCCCGAGGTCAAGTTGCGGGCCGGTCCCAGTGATCAGTTTCCCGAAACCGCCCGACTAACTCGCGGGGCTGTCGTCGTCGTGGATCACGAGGAATCCAACGGTTGGCTTGCGGTTCAGGATGCCCCGGGCTCGATGTACTCGCTGAGCTGGGTGCAGGCGACCTTCGTGGATTTCGATAATACCAAGCCCGTGCCGCAGAATGTCATGGTGCATGACGATACCACGCTGGCCGTGGGGCAAATGGGATTGGCCCAACCCCTCACGCACATCCGGCGAGCCAAGGTTCCCAGTGGCACGATCTTGACTGTGATCGGCAGCAAGGCCACCTTCGAGGGTAAACTGTGGCACCCAGTTGTACCACCCCCGGGTGATTTTCGTTACCTACCCAAGCAAGCGGTGCGGTTTGACAAGGCTGCGAACACCAGTTTTGTAGTACGCGATGGTTCGCCGATGGCGGCCGGCAGCGGAGCTCTAGGCCCAGCCAGTGGAACTGGACCGGTGGCGTCCCTTCCGGGATCACTCCCGCCCGCCCCAGGCTTGGTGGCCAATCCCTCTGGTGTGTCACATCCCTTATGGGCAAAAGCTGAGGCGGCCGAGCGGGAAGGCAAGTATGACGAAGCCGAGAAGCTGTTCTTTCAACTGGCACGGGTCATGAATGAACCCGACGGGGATCACAATATCGCGAATCTGTGCTATACCCGAATTCATTCACTGCGAGAAAAGAAACGTAGGGGTACTGTGCCGGTTAGCCGACCGTCAGCCGGTTCTCCGGTCCACCCGTCGGTGGCCGCCACAGCCGCTCCCGGGTCGGAGACGCGGGATGACCGAGGTCGCTGGACGGGCGTGGGGCGGTTGACCCGCACCGCTGTGGTGCTCGATGGCCGGAAGACTTACGCACTCGAAGCCAACCCGGGAGAAACCGTTCTCTATGTGACCCCCGCCTCGAATGTCGATCTCGAACGCTATGTTGGTCGGAAGGTGGAGCTATTTGGGACAACCTACACGCGGCGGGACCTCTCCAAACCCTATGTTGTGGTGACCGAGGTGGAATTGGCCCGTTAAGAAATCCCATGGGCAGCTGGAGTGGGTCGTTCCAGCCACCTACAAGATGGGACTCGTTGCCAAATCCAAATTGCACGTGCTATGCGGGATAAGGACTACAATTCCTAAAACCCAAACCTGGGGCCAGTATCGCTGAGCCGACTGGCTTAGTGATTGAGCATGAACTCAGCGCTATTTAACAATGCCCAAAACACATCCTGGTAGAAGGTTACGGGATCGGTCGCAGGTGCAATAGTGATCGTGTCGCCTGAGCCTTTGGGGGGCCGGCCGCCGGTGCTGGAAGACATACCGCTGGAACCAAGGCGAATGGATGTCCCCTTGCGGACTTGCTCCAGTGCCTCGAGTTCTTCGGAGGTGGGCCGGCGATTGACTGTCATGAGGAACAGTTCCTCGTAGATTACTCGTGGTTCGGTCCCACGTTGACGCAGCACATTCACTACGGCACTGTCTCGTGAGGTTTTCCCCTTGGGAAGGCCAACACCAATCTCGTTGTTGATTTCCCGGCCGTTCATCATCAACAAGGCCTGCACAACGGTACCGTTAAAATTGATCTCGTTGCCCTCGTCATCACCAAAGTTCTGTGTCAACTTTTGAATCCATTGGGTCTTGAGGCGATCAAACACCACTTTGTCTTCGCCGGCGTATCGACTTTCGGCCCGTGTGGCGACCAGCAACGACTCAAAGAGCACCTCGGGGGACATGGCTTTGAGCGGCATGCGGGCAAAGTACGGGTCGTACTTAGTATCGGCATAAGCCTTGTTGGCAACATGACTCAGTTGGTAGACATCGCTATTGCAGATCCACTCAAGTAACTTCTTGGGGTCGTAGTTGTAGATTTGGAACTGTTGGGCGAGGTAATCCAATAATTCGGGATGAATCACTTCGTTGTTGAGGCTGAAGTCGTCAACGGCGGGTTGCTTATTGAGGCCGCGACCGAAGAGGTGGCCCCACATCCGGTTCACGAAAGCCCGGCAAAAATTGTCGTGTTCCGTTACCCATTGGGCGAGAATTTGGCGGCGAGTCTTGCCTTGCAAGTTTGTGGGAATGTTCCCGGGGATTAATCGCTTGGTGGATTGACTTCCCTCTGCAGCCTGTCGCAGATCCTTGAGCATAACGGGGAACGAGGAACGCAGCTGTCCGTCCCGTCGTTCGTAACGAACCATGCTCATGGTGTTCCAACTGCTGACGTCCGAAAGCGTCAAGGGAGGGGGTGTGACGCCTTGCCCGAGATTTCGAGGGTTCGTCGTGCCACTGCGGTCCGTTTGACGGAAAAAGGCATTCACGCCCCAAAAATCGGACTGGACATACTCACTATTGAACGGATGATCATGGCATTGAGTGCATTGCGACTGAATGCCCAAAAACAGGCGCGTGACACGCGAGGTGATGGGTACGGCATCGAACTTACCGTCCCGGACATAATCAGGCTTGGCTCCCATCTCGGCGGCGATGGGTTCACCCAAGTGGCGAATAACGAAAACAGCGGCGGGAGCATCGTCGTTGGTCTTACCCGAAGCACTAATGAGTTCTTCAACGATGCTTTTCCAGGGCCGCCCCTCCGGATACCGGGTGGTGCTCGCGAACTGTTGGGTCAGCCACAGACGAAGCTGTTCCCGATAGAGTGGATGAGTATTGCTTCGGGTTAAAAGCCAGGTTGTCCAAAGGTCAGCGAAATTCTCGGCGTAGGCGTCGTTGTAATTGATTTCGCCCTTAGCGTTGGTCTTCAGCCCGGGAATGGAGGTGTAGGATTTACCGCTGCGAGGGTCCTTGATGACGTACTGGCTTTCATAAAGCAACCGGCTGATCAGCTTGGATCGGCGATTTTTGGATCGATCGCGCTCGAAATCGCGAATTTCTTCAGGGGTGGGTATCCGACCAATCAGGTCGATGAAGACCCGGCGCATGAATTCCAAGTCGCTCGCCTTATCCGTTGGGGTGGTTTTTCCCGGAGGCAGTTTGATTCCGGCCGCTTCCCAGCCCTTGGCAATGAGTTCGTTGATCTTTTGCGTTTGCGGTGAGAGTGCTGGGTCCGAAGCATCTTGGGCTAATACAGTACAGGCCGCACTCCCAACCAAGCCGCCAATCAGGGCTGCTACACACACTAGGCGGGTCATTCCCATATTCTCCCGTAGAGCGGAATTCCCAGCATGGCCGGGGTAGGGTGGTCTGATAGTGGGGAGGCCGGTCATAGTGCTAGTCTAGAGCAGAATTACACGGCCGGTCCAAGACTTTTTCCCAGTCCGTTACAACCGGCTTGGCGCCACTAAGGTTCTCAAACCCATAATATTTGACGCAACGATTTGTGCGAAAGTTCCCAAACCGCGTCGTTGACGAGATTCGCTCTCGCTAGATTCAAAGGATTGGTAATTTAACCCGAAAGCTACCATGCGCTTGAATCTCAAACGGGTCGCCGAATACATTCGAACGGCACAAACCGAGGAATTACTGGATCGGGTCACCGTTTATCGTGCCGGTATGGAACCCGCGGCGTTGGATTTGATGGAGGGTGAGTTGGATCGGCGCGGCATCACACGAGACGAGATTGCCAGGCACGATGCCTGGCGTCGCGCGACCGCTATCATGCTGGACGACGGAACAGCCCTGCGGTGTAGTGTCTGTGATCGTCCCGCGGTCATTCAAGCCCGCGGTTGGCACAAGTTATTCGGCCGTGTTCCAGTGTTCCCTCGGCTGTTTTCCTACTGTGAAGTTCATGGCGGCCGAGTTCGATCAAGCCATGACACCGACGAGGGATGCTGATCCTTCTTCATGTAGTGATCAATTCGAAGCCCGATCGCACTTGAAGGGTCCTGGGTGGATCTGATGCGATTTTCCCAAAAGCCCCAATCAGGCATCGGGTGCTTTTTCGGCTTCGGCCTTCACATAATCCTTAAAGGCCGCCATGTTGTATGAAATAAACATAAAAGCATGGTGGAGGGCCTGATACGTTTCGTCTTCGGGATCGTCGGCATAATCTTTGCGTAATGCATACAGTTTTGCGAGTAGCTGGTCGGCATTCAGCATGGTTGGCTCCGGTCGGATTCACGTTGAGTTCTCGCTTTGCCGATATTTTACCCGGCTTGACACTCTACGGCCCGGGGTGATACGTTCCCGGTCCATGAACGATAGGGCAGGATGCCCCGATGGTGAAGCGTAGTAGTCAACCACTCGTCGTTTGGTTCCTCGTCTGGGATCTGTTCCTGACGGTGCTGGCATGGCTGGCTTCATACTGGGTTCGTTTCGACACGGGGCTGATTCCACTCGAGCGTGAACAGCCCGGTTATAAGCTGTATGTGGCCAACTTGCCGTTGATCGTCATCCTCTCGATAGTGTGCTATCGCTTCGCCGGGATGTACGAAGTGCATCGGTTACGACGGTTTCGTGAGGAACTGGTAGCGGTAGCGCAGGGAGTGGGCTTGATGGCTCTGGCGGTGATGGCCACGAGCTTTGCCCGGCAACATCACTACGAATCCCGCCTGGCGATGCTTCTCTTCGTGATCGGGTCGTGGTTGGCCATCCTGACGGCCCGCCGCATGTCCTGGGTTGCTTTACGGCGGTTGCGGGCACGCGGCGTGAATCAGAGCCATGCCTTGGTTGTTGGCACGGGTCGGTTGGCCCGGCGAACCGTGCGGACCTTACGGTCGGTATCCTGGTCCGGCATTCAACCGGTGGGCTATGTGGAAGATGAGCCCTACCGTGGTCCCGCAGCCGATCTGCCGGTGGTTGGGAATATCGCTGAGCTGCCGGATTTGGTCGAACGCCATCACATCGAGCACGTTTTCATCGCCTTGCCGCTCAACCGCTACGCGGATGCCCGGCGGGTTTTCACAGCCTTGTCGCAAACAGTGGTGGATGTCCAATTAATCGCCGATCTGCCGTCCATGGCGGGAATGACATTCCACACCACCCACTTGCACGGCATGACGGTGATTGGGTTGCGCGAAAATCCCCATCATGGCCTCAACATGGTGGTCAAGCGGGCGATGGATATTTTGCTGGCATCGCTCGGTCTGATCCTTGTGGCACCTTTGCTAGTCGTGATTGCGGTGCTCATCAAGCTCACCAGCCGCGGTCCGGTGCTTTACCGACAAGAACGCTGTGGTCTGAATGGCCGACCGTTCCTGATGCTGAAGTTTCGCACCATGCACGTGAACTCGGAGCAGAACGGACCCCAGATGACCGCAATCAATGATCCCCGGCGTACATGGCTGGGTGCCCTGCTGCGGGCCACGAATCTTGACGAATTGCCGCAACTGTTCAACGTTCTCTGGGGGGATATGAGTCTGGTCGGGCCGCGTCCGGAACGGCCTGTCTTCGTTCGCAAGTTTGCCAAGACCATCCCCAACTACATGGCTCGCCACGCCGTGAAAGCAGGCATGACCGGTTGGGCGCAAGTCAACGGTTGGCGCGGCAACTCCTCGTTGCGGCGGCGGGTTCAGTTCGATCTCTATTATATCACGCACTGGAATCCGTTGTTCGACATCCGCATCATGTTCTTGACACTCTGGCGGATGCTCTTCCAGAACCAGAAGCACGCCTACTGACAAGCACGAAGTCGTCGCTTTTGTCTGCCCGTTGTGGGCCATTTCCGGTAGTGTGAAGAAGAAGCTATTCACCTAATCAGGAATTCCTCCAATGGCTGCAGTGCCACTGACCGATTACGCGGTTCACCTCCGTCCTCAGGACAATATCGCTGTCTGTCGTAAGCCCATCCCCGCCGGTACCGACATCGCCTTCGACGGCGGTACCATTCGTGTAACGGGTGCCATTCGGATGGGGCACAAGTTCGCTGTGGTATCGATCAAGGAGGGTGATGCCATCCTTAAGTATGGGCAGATCATCGGCTTCGCGGCTCGGAACATTGCTGCTGGTGATCATGTCCATGTGCATAACGTGAAACTGGGGTCCTTCGAGCGTGACTACGCCTTCGCCAGTCAGGTGCCCGCTCCCCTGCCGCCACCGGCCGAATGGCGTAGCTTCATGGGCTTCGACCGCGGTCCGGGCAAGCCGGAGCATTTACGCTATGGCACCCGCAACTACTTGGCGGTCATCAGTACCGTGAACTGTTCGGCCAGCACGAGCAAATACATCGCTGAGCGGGTTCGGGCGGCTGGGATTCTGGAGAACTATCCCCATGTCGATGGCATCGTGGCGATCGTTCATCGTCAGGGGTGTGGAATGCAGTACGATGGCCCCGACCACCAGCAACTCGATCGCACCTTGGCTGGCTTTGCCCGTCATCCGAACATCGGGGCTTACATACTGGTTGGTCTGGGGTGTGAGATTGTCCAGGCATCGCATCTGATTGAACACGAACACCTCAACCTGGTGCAGCTCAACGGGGCGAAGAGTGCTCCTGTTGCTCTATCGATTCAGGAATGTGGGGGTATCGGCAAGACAGTTGAAGCAGGGGTGAAAGCCGTTGCCGACCTGTTGCCGCGAGTCAATGACGTCCGGCGTGTTCAACTCCCCGCAAAACACCTGATCCTGGGCACCAACTGCGGTGGCTCGGATGGTAATAGCGGCATCACAGCTAATCCGGCATTGGGCGTCGCTTCGGATTTGATCGTGCAACAAGGCGGCACGAGCATTCTCGGCGAGACAACCGAGATCTACGGGGCTGAACACATCTTGACACGCCGAGCCGTTTCCAAAGAGGTCGGCGAGAAACTCGTGGAACGAATTAAATGGTGGGAGTGGTATACCTCAATTTTCGGAGCCGAGATCAACAATAATCCCAGTCCCGGCAACAAAGAGGGCGGTCTCACCACGATCTACGAAAAGAGCCTCGGGGCGATTGCTAAAGCGGGTAGCACGGCGATGGTGGAGGTGTACCGCTACGCCGAGCCGGTCACGGCCAAGGGTTTCGTGGTAATGGATACCCCGGGCTATGACCCGGTGAGCATGACAGGCATCGTGGCTGGGGGGGCGAACGTCTGCGTATTCACTACCGGTCGGGGTAGTGTCTTCGGTTGTAAGCCGGCTCCGAGCATTAAGGTGGCTACCAACACTCCGCTTTACAACCACATGATCGGGGACATGGACATCAATGCTGGCAAGGTCTTAGAGGGCGTCCCGGTGGAGGAAGTCGGCCGCGAGATCTTCGAGAAAATCCTGGCCGTGGCCAGCGGTGAAAAGACCAAGAGCGAAATCAATGGAGTTGGCGAGGAGGAATTTGCCCCATGGTCGATTGGCCCGACGCTGTGAACAATTGCTTGTCAAGCTCGGCTTTTTGCGAATGAAAGGATCGTGACATGAACCGCCTTGCGAGTCCGCTTTTGATCCTGGCGGTCGCACTGTTTGCGATTGGTGGTGCTACCGCTTTGTCGGCCCCGCCTCAAGCTCCTCCGCCCCGTCCAGCGGCCGATCCGCTCGCCGACTGGACGCCACGACCCGCTACGGGGCAGGCCGAGCCGTGGGAGAAGAAACGAGACCCCGAATGGGACGATCCCCGCTTCCGGTTGATGGACACCGGGCCGTTTCTCAACTGCACCATGCGTTATCCATTGGGAAAGGGCGACGAGATGGTCTACAAGGCCACGGTCGTGAAATTCGCCGAGGCCGGCGATGGCCTAGAGCAGTCTGTCGTGGGTGGTTTGGTCTTCGATCGCTGCACGCTGAGGGTCGTGGCTGGCTGGACGGGTGGGTTTCTGAATCATAGCGATCGCCGCTTTGGCTTGCTCAACACACCGACGCCCAAGGGTGAAATGCTCTTCGCAGTCCCTCCGGCCCCGGGTTGGGCCAGTCCAGCAGGAAAGTGGGTCGCCCAAGGGCCATTCACCAGACCATTGCCAGAGAATTGGGCACGCTACCGGGGGCTTTACCTTCACGGACAGGATGTGATCTTCCATTACACGGTTGCTGATCGGACAGTCTACGAGTCGTATCTGGTCATGCCCGGTGATGGAAAGCCGGCCATCGTGCGAATCACGAATGTCACCCCTGGAAAAACCCGAATTGGCCAGGCCGGTCTGATGCCTGGCGACGAGCCGATGTGGTTCGATGCTGGCGATGGCGGCTCCCTGCGTTTCGAAAGCCATGACCCGTCCGTTTTACCGAGAATGCCGCGCATTATTCCGCCGTCGATGCGAACCAAGGGTGGCCCCAAGCGGTGGGGCGAACCAATCGTAACACCCTTAGTACGTGGCAAAGACAACGGGCCCTTCGCCATCGACACATTGACTATCCCCTACGAAAATCGCTTCAAAGCGTTGTTCTTCTGCACGGGGTTGGACTTCCTTCCCGATGGACGTATTGCCGTTTGTACTTGTCACGGCGATGTGTGGCTGGTGACAGTTGATGAAAAGGCCGCGACGTGTTCCTGGCAGCGCTACGCCACCGGCTTATACCATCCGCTGGGGCTGAAGGTGATTGAGGGCAAAGTCTTAGTGTTGGAGCGTGGCCAACTCACTCGGCTGCATGACCTGAACGATGACGGGGAAGCCGACTACTACGAATGCGTGAACAACGACTGGGATACAGGCCCTGGTGAGCATAGCTACGACACGTGCCTGGAAACCGATCCGCAAGGGAATTTCTACTTCTTCAAAACGGGCGACACTCATCTACCCACGGGTGGGTGTCTTTTGCGGGTGAGCAAAGACGGTAGTAAAGCGGAAATCTTCGCGACGGGATTCCGTCATCCGATCGGTATGGGCATGTCACCAACAGGTGTGCTCACCGGTGCCGATCAAGAAGGGAACTGGATGCCGGCTACTCGGATCGACGAATACAAACGCGATGGATTCTATGGCGATCTGCGTGGCCATCACCGCAAGGAGCCGCCCAAGACTTACGACGGCCCACTCTGCTGGCTCCCCCGTGAAGTCGATAACTCCGCCGGTGGGCAGGTGTGGGTGCCGCCAAACACATTCGGCCCACTGGCCGAATTGCCGCTTCACTTCTCGTATGGCCGATGCAAAGCGTTCGTATTGCTGCGGCAAACTTGTGCCAATGGAGTGACACAAGGCGGTGTTGCCGATCTGGGACTCAAGTTCCTCGCTGGCGTATGCCGTGGTCGATTTGCTCCCAACGGTGATTTGTACGTCTGCGGTTTAAACGGTTGGCAGACCGCCGCACAAGCGGACGGCTGTTTGCAGCGCGTCCGTTACACGGGTCAACCCCTCGATGTGCCGGTCAAGTTAGCCGTGGAAGGCAATGTAATTCGCCTCACCTTTAGCCGGCCCTTGGATCCCACGAGTGTGGCGAAGGCAGAGAATTACAAGGCCGCGTGGTGGAATTACCGCTGGACCGGTGACTACGGCTCAAAACGCTGGAAGGTGTCCAACCCGCACACCGAGGGTCAGGACGAGTTCGCCGCCAAGTCCGCGAAATTACTCCCCGACGGCCGAACGATTGAGATCGCCTTCGACAAACTGCAGCCAGTAATGCAGATGCAGGTGGGTTACAACCTTGTTGCAACTGATGGGCGGCCTGTTGTCGGCTCGGTGTGTCTCACGATTCATACCACCGGGGACTAAAGCAGGCGAGCGGCCGGAATCGATCCGACTGCTCGAATGGGGTTTGCTGCGATCGTCATTGGCTTGCCGAGAAGGTCCGTTCAATCCGAGTGACATTGCCCTGACGATCCTTCACGCTGACGGTCAAGCGACCGCGCTGGAGCGTCAAGGGTTCGGTGAGTGTCAATTGATACACACCGCTGGAGGTTTGCTTGAACTTCTCGGCAAGATTCGCCCCGGCCGGTACTCCGTTTACGGTGAAGTCGGCGGTCACTTCGAAGCTGGCCAGGTCCAGGCCGCTGCCATAGTCATGCATGCCGACGAGGATTCGTTTGAGCGGTGGATTTGCACCGGGCTTGGGCAGTGAGAGTGTGAGTGTGGGTCGTTGGTCATCGAGCAGCCAGCCGAAACCCACAGTTTGTGGCTTGGTGGGGTCATAAGTCAGATCAATCGGGCAGCCCAAATCAATCCACCGCACCAGTGTAAGCTTATCTTCGTCGCTTAAGGGTGCAACCTTGCCTGCCTTAATGGCTTCCGGCGGGGGCATGATACTGCCGGTGTAGTCCAGATCGGCTCGGTTGCGGTTGGCGGGTGTATCGGGAACCGCTTGACCTTTGAGCTGGAGTGTCTTGGGGTTGCCGGGTTCTTTTTCTGTTGGGAAATCGTCGTTACTCCAGCCGTCGAGCCGCTGGCCGAACACTTTCCAGATCAGCAAACTTCGGCGGGATTGGAACATGCGGATATACCGGCTGGCATTGGCCCCGCGCCAGGAGCCGATGATCGGCTTGTGACCGAATCGCCCAGCGTAATCCATCGCCAGACGGTAGTAGGTGCCTGGTACGTCGTCAGCATCTGGCAGGTTGACGATCGTGTCATCGTCGAGAACAAGCTTGCCAGGCGGGTCGGCATGAGCTTTCGTGTGGCAGGAGGCACAGCTACGATCCAAAATCGGCTTCACATCGCGCCAGAATTCGACAGTCTTCACCCCATCGACGAAGCGGAGTCCGGTCTCGTCGTTCGCGTCCCACTTCTTGCCCGAGGTATCGTTCTGCTTGGTGGTGATCAGTGGAGTCTGGCGCGTGAGGTCGAAGATCTCATAATCGGGTTTCGACGCGGCTGTCAGCTTGAACTCGGTAGGCTTTTGGCTGTGCGCGTGGCACCCGCCGCAGTCGTTGCGGATTTCGCCGGGCCGCAGTTGATGCCAGGTTTGCGACATATTGAGCACCATGCCGTGCTGATCGAGCGTTTGGAATGTGAAACCGACATCGGCCGGAATTTTGGCCAGGAAACTGGTGTCGGGGTTTCCATCGGGATCGGTAGGTTCCGCGCTATCCGAAGGATTGTGGCGAAACTTTCGTACTGGAATCTCCCCGAGAATGCGGAGGCGTTCGTTGGCATGGCTACGAAAGGTGCGACCGGAGTTCGGCCCTTGGTGGCGATCGGTGGTTGGTTCCATCGCCAGAATGCGAATCGCGTGAATGTTCGAGTTGGTGTACCGGCCTGCATCGGCACCCTGATTGAACCAGTTCAGTGATGCGCCGTCGACCGTCGTGTTAAACGGGTCAAGGTCCTGGTATCCGGTTGGGTCATTACCCCCGGCGAAGGTAGCGGTTACGCTACCCGGCTTGACCACCCCATTGGGATAGCTTTCACGTTTGTAAAGGCTGGAAGTACCGACGAGGCCGAATGGTGTGCCGGCGGGCAGGTGTGGCGACAACTTGCCGTCGTTGGCTAAAGCGGGAAGTTGCTTAGGTTCGTCGATCCCGTGGATACGCTTGTAAGGCACTAAGGCACGGGGCCACTGCTCATTGTACTTCGGATCGTTTTTGATGAGCAGCAGCTCGCCGGGTTCACTCACCGGCTTGCCATCTTTGATGAGATACAGACCCCCATCGACGGCCGGCTGATGGACGGTGTACCCGCCGTTCACCGGGCCAGGCGACCAGACACACAACAAGTGATTATCGGGTGCGGCGGAGGGGTGGGTGACCTTGCCGACCCGGGGGTTGGGGTCACGCTGCCCGGGGCGAGGCGGTCGAGTACCCGCGACGGCATAGTCGGCCGGGCCTTCATCGCTCCGGGCAAACATCGTCAGTGATTCAATCCCGAACGGGCTGAATGGGAGCCGACGCACCCGGGGCTGGCCGTTGTCAAGTCGGCCGTGGCGCAGTGGCGGGTTGCGCGGATCAAGTGTGTACGCGGGACCGAAGGGCCGTTCTCCGGCAGGTACTGTAACCGGGAACCTCACGAAACTGCCAAAGCCACTCGAGGTTTGATTGTAATACTCTTCCGCCACGATGCTCCCGTCGGAAAGCTGCGTCTGGAAGTGCCAGGCACTGGGGCTGGCTCCAGGCAAAAAGGCGCTGGCCAGCGGCCCCCACCCCGTGCCATCTGGGTTAATGACCCACAGACCCCACAGCGTGCTCGACCGCAGCCCCTGCGATTCCAATGAGCTGAACATCACCCGACCATCACGCAGCACCACGGGATGCAAAGCCATGCCAAGGTTCAGATGGCCAATACACTCGACGTTGCTCCCGTCCTCGTCCATCACAAAGAGTTGCAAGATGTGCGGGAGCCGTTTGGGCGGCTTGAACGCGTTGCGATTGCTGACGAAGATCACCTTGCCGCCCGGTAGCGGGCACGGTCCCATGTTATACACGCCATAGCCTAACCAATTCTTACCTGGCTCCGGTGTGCGAAAGTCCTTGCTCCAGTTGGCAGCTCCGGTATTGGGAGTGAATTGCTGTTCGGTGAGTCGGACGATCTTGCGGCTTGGGACATGGATCTTGTAGATGTCGGCACCAGCTGGCGCGCCCTGCGAAATACTTGCTCCGGTCAGATCATGGAAAAGTGTGTAATACACCCACTTGCCATCGAAGGACACCATCGGGTCCGTCACTGAGCCGAGTCCTCCGGACACCAGTACTTCCTCAGTCCCATCCGGGTGGAGCAGCATCAGATCGGCCCCGGCATCCATGAACACGGGGTTGGAGATTTCTGCCCAGTTGGTGCCAACAGCATCACCCTTGCGCGGGGCACGCACATAGACAATGTCGTAATCGAGCTTGACGGATTTGTCGGACGTCACCGGCCTGGGATTGACATTAATTGTCCCCGGTTGCTGAGCCAACGCGACGGACAAAGCGAGGAAAGGAATGAAAGCGAGCGATGGGAGTCGCATGAAAGATCCGTTCTCGGGAGCCGCGACGCAAAGCCGAGCGCTCCGCTTCGCGGCTAAACGGAACGAGATAGCCATATCGTTGAAGGGCTTACTTCAACGCTTCTGCAGCGGCAGCGGCAATGTCTTTCGCCTTTTCGGCTGCGCTCTTGGTGTCCTTGAAGGCCATGCTCTTGGTGACCGCCCCGCCTTTCTTGTAGACGAGTACCGTCACGACGGCTTCCTTGTTGAGCTTGTAGTTGTCCGGTCCGTCTTTGTCTTCCGCGATCATCAGCGGAGTGGTGAGCTTGTGAGTATCTTGCAGCTTTTCGAAGTCCGCAGCGGCAACCCCGCTGATGCCCACGACCATAGTACCCAACTTGGCGTTGTTCTTTTGGACTTCGTCGATGGCCTTCACCAGGGTGGCCAGGTGATCATCGGCCTTCTGAGTGAAAACCATCACCACCGCGGGGCGTTGCTCACCGTTGTACTTGCAGAAATAGCACAAGGTATCACCCTTCTTCTCACCGGTGATCGCCTTGACCATGAAAGGTCCGCCGATCTTGTCACCAGGGCCAGACTTCAGATCATCGGCCGGGGTGGGGGTAACAACCAGGGCTACGGTGAGAACCGCGATTCCACACATGGCACGCATGGTGCACTCCTTCAGAGCAGTGAAGCCGCACCCGAAACCGCTCCGAGTGGGGCATGAGGCCAGAACTAGGGATCCAGGAATGCTTTGTCCACTCTTATCCGCACGCGCTATTTGGCGGGCTATACCTATTACCGAGCTGGTGAGCGGACCTTACACCAGAAAGAATTGGGGCCAGCCTCTTCATGACTGGCCCGTGGAAATACCACAGCGAAGGCGGAATTACTTTAGGGCTTCTTTGGTCGCCTCGGCAATCTCCTTGGCCTTTTCGGCGGCACTCTTGGTGTCCCGAAAAGCGAAGTTCTTTAATACCATTCCCCCTTCTTTGTAAAGGGTGACGGTGACAGCTGCTTCCTTGTTCAGCTGATAACGAGTGGGGCCGTCTTTATCTACGGCAATGGTAAGTGGGGTGGTCAGTTTGTGGGTGGCTTGCAGCTTCTCGAAGTCCGCGGGTTCGACCCCACTGACACCAACCACAACCGTTCCAAGATTCGAATTGGTTTTTTGGATTTCGTCGATTGCCTTGACCAAACTGGCCAAGTGATCGTCGGCTTTCTGGGTGAAAATGAGCACAACAGCCGGCCGACTCTCTCCGTTGAACTTTCACACATAGCAGAGGGATTTGCCTGCGTTTTCGCCGGTGATCGCTTTCACCGTGAACGAGCCGCCAATTTTCTTCTCAGGGCCGGACTTCAATTCGTCCCCCCGGAGGGTTGGTAAGGTTAGCACGGCGAGAAGCGCCAACCCGGCCCCAGTCCATACACGCATTGTGATCTCCTGAGTTTCAGGTAACCCGGAACCGTTCCAGGAACGATCATACAAGCTTATTGAACTCAGGACGGAATGCAAGCAATTTGGCAAATGACCAAGTTGCTAAGCAAACAGAATTATCCCCCTAAGAATTAGCAGCCGATTTCCAGGACGTTACCACCCTCATGAGCTGAGCGCAGGCAGGCTTCGAGCACCTGTTGGGTTTTCAAGGCGATGTCGTTCCACGTTGCGTCGAGTTTACCCGATAGCACGAGCGAGGCGAACGTGCGGATCATGTTCGTCTCCTGGGAGTCGGGAGAACCATCGCTATACTCCCGGACGGCGTAAACCCGGGGGTGGCTCTCCATGTGAAAGTTGCAGCCGGCGATGTGAAAGATCGGTCGATTGACTTCGAAACCGACTTCGCTGCCATAAAAGGGCAGCACAAAATCTGCAACATGGGCGGTGCCGTTCGTGCCGCTGATCTGTGCCCACTGTTGGTTCTCCGCCAGGAACGAGCAGTAGAAGACGGCAGTCGCCCCCCCGGGGAAGAACAGTTCGCCGGAAAATTCCATCGGAACGGGTTTCCCGGCGATGCCATGCTCACCAAGGATCCGACCGCTGACCCGGTTCGGCAGCGTGTAGTTCATCGCCCACAGCGAAAAACGGATGTTGTACCAGCCGAGGTCCCCCAGTGCGCCGAGCGGTTCGAGTTCATGGCTAGTGCGAATGTTACTTCTCAGGAACTCATCGGACGCCTTGAAGCTAAAGTTCGATGTGATCCGCCGGATGGTGCCAATTGTGTTGCCATCGTCGAGTACCGTCCGCAAGAGCGGCAAGCGCTGGCTGTGCATGAACATCACACCGTCCATGAATTGAACGCGATTGGCAGTGCAAGCGTCGATCATCGCGCGAACATCGGCGACTGTGGAGCCGCACGGCTTCTCACACAGGACGTGTTTGCCCGCCTCAGCGGCCTTCACGACCCACTCGCGACGTATGCCCGTGGGTAAGGGGATATAAACGGCGTCTATGTCGGGTCGGCGAAGCAGTTCATCGTAGCGGCAGGCGGTTGGCAAGGTCGGGAAGGGTACATCGGCCTGACATTGGGCAATGAACGCGCTGGCTTTCGCGACATCGCGACTTGCAACAGCAGAGAGCGTGGAATTACCGGCCAAACGCATCGCCTTCCAGTTTTTACGGGCAATGTTGGCCGTACCAAGAATTCCCCAGCGACAGACAGAAGCCATGTCAGGCACCTCACGAATCGAGAGTGAAGAGTGGATGTAAAGAAGATGATACCGAATGCGGCGTTGTCGGAAGCGCGGTTGAACCTCGCGGGATCGTGAGTTAAACTCCAATTACCTGGAGGTCAGAATCGATGTCGTGCCCTCTGATTATCCCTGAGAACCTACGACTGCTTCGGCCTGACCGGGGCTGGTTCTCTTCGCGTGTCGGCTGATCCGTACCACGAAGTACCCACGGCCCCGGAACAGGAAACGTTCCGGGGCCGTTTGCGTTTCCCAAATACCCGTACCTGTAGGTGGACAATGCTGCAGCCAACCGACCCCAACCGCGTGATCATCTTCGATACGACCTTGCGCGACGGAGAACAAAGCCCCGGGTGCAGCATGAACTTGGGCGAGAAACTGGAGATGGCCCGGGCCTTGGCCGACCTTGGTGTCGACGTGATCGAGGCTGGCTTCCCGATTGCCTCACCGGGCGACTTCGAGGCGGTGCAGGCGATCGCCCGGCAGGTCCACGGTCCGATTATCTGCGGGCTAGCCCGTTGCAACCCTACCGACATCGACCGGGCGGCTGAAGCCGTCAAGGACGCGGCTCGGCCCCGCATCCACGTTTTCCTCGCCACCAGTGCGATTCACCGCGAGTACAAGCTCCGCATGACGCCCGAAGAAGTGGTGAAGCGAGCCGTCGAGGGGGTCAAGCGAGCCCGGGACCGCTGCGACGATATCGAGTTCTCTCCCGAAGACGCGGCACGCACAGAGCTGGACTTCCTTGCCGAGGTGGTCGAGAAGGCTGTCGAAGCCGGGGCTACCACCTTGAACATTCCTGACACCGTTGGCTATGCCGTTCCCAATCACTACGCTTCGATCATTCGACACCTCAAGAAAACCGTCCGTGGCATCGACAACTGCGTGCTGTCGGTCCACTGTCACAACGATTTAGGCCTGGCCGTAGCCAACAGTCTGGCTGCATTGCAAGAGGGGGCCCGGCAGGTCGAATGCACCATCAATGGCATCGGTGAGCGGGCCGGCAACACGTCGCTCGAAGAAGTCGTGATGGCTTTGCACACCCGGCGAGATTTCTACGGCCTGAGCACCGGGATTAACACCCGTCACTTGTATCCGATCAGCCGCAAGCTGGCACTCATTACTGGCATGCAGGTGCAACGAAACAAGGCGATCGTCGGCCAGAATGCTTTTGCCCATGAGGCCGGCATCCATCAGGACGGCATGCTCAAGGAGCGCAGCACATACGAAATCATGAAGCCTGAAGATGTTGGCATCCCCCGCACCGAATTGGTTCTGGGTAAGCACAGCGGTCGGCACGCTCTTAAGCAGCGGGTAGCCGACTTAGGCTATCACCTGACCGACGAGCAGCTGAACCGGATGTTTGAGGAGTTCAAAAAGCTCGCGGATCGAAAAAAGGAAGTCTACGATGCCGATCTGGAAGCACTTGCGGAGAACCAACTCCAGGCGGGGACCAGCAACTTGTGGACACTCGTTGGGTTCACCAGTACGGCGGGCACCGGCTCGCAAACCTCGGCGGCAGTGACGCTTCGGCATCAGGATGGTAGCATTCACCGCGACGCCGCCGTGGGCAATGGCCCCATAGATGCTCTGTTCAAAGCCATCAACCGGATCACCGGAGCCCAGGTGAAGGTCGTGGATTATCGGGTGCGAGCCATTAGCCAGGACATCGACGCCCAAGGCGAGGCGAACGTCGAAATCGAGTACGCCGGCAAACGATCCCGGGCTCGAGCAGCCAGTGTGGACGTGGTCGAGGCCAGCGCTTTGGCGTACCTGGAGGTGGTTAATCGCGTTGCTTCCCGGCAGCTACGCGATCGCTTGAAGCCAACCGACAACGTGCCAACTGAAGTCGTACCGGCTACCTGATTGCCGCGGCTGAGCTGAGCCGCAAGCGCTCTTCCTGGACACACACCCCCGAGTGTTTGGGGACCGCCCGGCCTCCGTTTTCGTGAGCGGTTCGAACCAATTTGACTGCTAATCGGGTGAGTTCTGATGTGGGTCAATGCAGCAATTCCGACAGTCGACGAATTCGTTGGACTCCGGTCGGAGCTTGCTTGGCTTCGTCAAGCAAGACGGCTTGCAAGCCCGCCTCCCTCGCGCCGAAATAATCGTTAACTAGATCATCGCCGACGAACAGGATCTGGTGCGGTGGGTACCCCATTCGGCGACCCACCTCGTAAAAAAATGATGCTGCGGGTTTTCGGACCCCTACCAGTGAGCTGATAATCACCTGCTGCCGGAGCGGGTCAAGCTCCGGGAAGCCCGCCAACACACTTAGTAATCGTTCATCGTAGTTCGAACCAATTCCAAGCCGGTACCCCCGTGTCGAAAGCTGAGCGATAACTTCCTGAGTATCCGGGTGCAGTCGCCATGCACTGGGCTGGGCAAAATGCTCGAACAGGGTGTGAAAACACTGCTCCTGATCGAGCATACCCGAGAAGACCGCCGAAACGATTTGATACCAGCGTTCGTGCTCGCGTTGCTCGGAAGTCACCCAGCCGGCGGCCTGATCAATCATTTCTTGTGCCTGGTAGGCCTCGAGGAATCGGGACCGGACCATATCCGGGTTGAGGTCCAATCCATTTCGGCGCGCCACCTCGGCATAGACCTGGGGAGCTGGAATGCTGGGAAACAGAAGCGTACCCACGGCGTCGAACACAACAGCGTGCAGTTCGGGAGTTAGCCAGCGAGCCACGGTCTAACTCCGACCCACCTTAGGTCCGGGCAATACAGCTTGGCTTGGTGTTGGCACCGCAGCACGGGCCGTCGCTTGGATGATTCGTCGTGGAGTTGGCCGAATGGACTCAGGCAATGACCGGGCTGCTTGAGCCGCCACGGCGACCTTCAAAACATGTATACCCCCGCGGAAGATAATAAATCCGATGAAGGCCATCGGCGCGGCCTCGAATACTCGCTTATCGAGCAGCAAATCATAAGTTCGAACGAAGACGTAGAGCCCCGCGAGGATCAAACCCCACCCCGCGACTTCGCGGCTCCAGTAGACAAACGTCATAGATTCCCTTTCGTCGGATGCGGTTTGTTCTTGCTGGCCTGGGTTGTGGCCCGCTTCCGGCCCCATACCCGCCACTTCTCCAGCCGAGACCGTTCCCGGCTTACCTCGGACCAACCAGCATCAACCAGTATCATGCCAGCCTCGAGCGGCCCCATGGTTCGTAATCGCCAGTAACCAAAGACCAATCGCCCCAGTACAAAGCTAACAAAAAGCAATCCGATCAGCAAAACGAAGCGTGTGAACCCCGGCGGTAATGCCCCCGGTGCATTCGCCTGGGGCAACCGTCGATCGGCGGCGCTCAGCCGCAGTGGAAATGGCTCACTGGGTACCACCTCGATCACATTGAGGAGCCACCATACCAAGTGGCCGAGTAACACCAGCCCCACACTCACAGCAAAGAGGATGCCGACCTCCGAGGGCTGGATCAGATTCGGTGGTCGCCGGGTCGGGGGTTCATCCTTTCGCTTGACCGACCCTTCGTAGGCCATTCCCTGATGGACCAATCCAAAGATGCGATACTGGCAGACAACATACACCAGCACGGCCAGCACGAGCATCACATTGACGGCAGTGAATCGGTTGTCTTCGATTTCCCAGCGGTTCTCAAAGCCATCACCGGGTACACCGAACGGTGTCCACATGAAATAGGTAATGACAAGCAAAATAACTGGCACTGACAGGTTCCATTGGAACAACACGCCACACACGCCAAACACCACAATGATCAATCCCCCCAGATCGCTGCCCTGTTGGAACAGAACAAGAAAGATCATGGCCAGCGCACCCAAGGCGGTGTAGGTGTAGGCGCGGGTGGCCGGTTCGCTGAACAGGATGGTGAAGATGGTACGCTGGCTGATGGGTGACGAGCCGTTCGTTCGCCAGGCCAGGTCAACGGCCTCAACTTCGCGTTCGTGTTCCAGACGGGGGTCGCTACTCATCGCCGGGTCCTCAAGCCGCGAACGCGATCCAACCGGTCCAGCACTCGCTGCACCGGGTCGCCATCGTTGACGCGCATCACGGTTGCTCCGGCACGGCCCAGTTCGCGACGAAGTGCACGAAATAACTCATGGTATTGCCGGGTCAAGCTCGTCCGTACGACCTTGCTCAGACGGCTTTGCCGGGTGGCCATGGCCTGCGATGCGCGGGGCCTTCTTGGCTTGCGCGGGGGAGTGTTGCCTGCGTTGGGCATGGTATCCGCATCTTCTTCCTCTGCGCGGGTGGCTTCCGCGGTAGCGTCTGGGGCAGGTATATCGCTCGGCCAAGGGACGATCACGAGGACGTGGTGATGCCGCGACTGCGCCAGTTGACACGCTCGGACCACCGGAGCCAAGTCGGAGCCCAGCTCCGCGAGATCCGCCAGAATCACATATAATTCGTTATCCCGTGCCCGACTGACCGCTCGCACCAGTGCATCCGCAAGTATGGGTGCCTTCCCGGCACAGCGGAAGCGATACTGGCCCTGATCGTCGTAAAGGGGTATCGGACAGCGCAACAGATGATGCTCGAGAAACACAGCCACACGCTGAGCGTAGGCAGTGTCATCCACGAGATACCGCTCCACCCCGTCGGCAGCAGTGCCATCTTGTAACGCCAGAAGCGCCGCCAACTGCTTACGTCGAGTCAGTTCCTTCCGACGTTCGCCGAACCAGCCCCGGCTGCTGTGAATGAACCAGAAGGCGAAGGTCACGTTGGCCACCAGGAACATGAAGAACCACGTCCAGAAACCAAACACCATGAGCTTGAGCGGCCAGAACCAGTTTCCGGCCATCCAGCGGGTCATCCGCCCGGCGTTCTCCAAGGCATGGATTCGCCATTCCCCGAAGAACCCCACCAAGAGCAAGTTCAGGGCGAGAAACAGTAGGGCAATCCACCCATATTTACGGTCCAGGAGGGGAATCCAGAGCCGACCCAGCGGCATGGAATTGACCTTTTTGGTCATCAACTCAGGGTACAGCTCCTGAGCCAGCGGATAGGCACGCCGGGTGAGATACTCGGGGGGAACGCCACGGACACCGGGTTGCAATGCCGACACTTCAGCGAGCCGACGCAAGACATTAATCAGGTGGATCTTCGTCCGGGCCGGCGGCAGAGTCTTGGCTTCCACCTCATCGAAAGTTGTCAAGCCAACCAGATCGCGATTACCCGCCGACGCTTGCGCAACAGCAGCGGCCACCCCGGCCAAGCGGGTGAGCAAGGTGTTGCCGGGCGGGCCGAGTCGCACACTGTCCGAGGTGTCGAGGAACAGAACCGCACGAACTGGCACGTCGTTTTCGAACTCTTTGGTAATCAGTCGGTCTCGTCGTGCCGAGGGTTTCCAGGCGATCATCTTGGGCGGGTCGCCGGGCTGATAGTCCCGTAGATCGAGCAACTCACTGCCCGAGCCAGGGCGACGCAATCGGTGAATACCCGGCGGTGGGAGTGTATTGAACTGCTTCGTGGCCCGTTGACGCCCCTCGTCGTCGGTCAGGGGGGGAAGCACGAGATACTCAGCTGGCGTACGGAGGAAGACCCGGCGATAAAAGAAGCCTTGGAGATCCGCAAATCGGACGGTAACTCCCTCGAAACGCACCACCCCCGCAGTCGGCGATTTTAGCTGATAGACGATCAGAACAGACTCGCCGCCCCGCAGGAAGCAAAACTGCTGCTTACTGCCTGAGACCTGCTCGGTGGCCACCGGTTGCCGATCCTGCAGAACCAAAAACGGGATTCCGATCCGGGAGGGATTTTCCACCCGTATCCGTACCTCGAATGTCAAGCCTGCCCAGAGCATGGGGACTTCACGGCCACCTTGTCGTACCTCTCGACGCACGTGTAACCGCGACACCGCTGCATGCGACCGAATCTGAAATAGCACCCATTCCAACCCAAACCATAAGAGCAGGGTAATACCGATGAGCGCCGGCACCACGGAGTAGTACGGGATCACGAACGCCCCGAGGATCAGGACGACCGCGACGAACACCAGAAACCACCAGCCGCGGGGTGCGATCATGGACTAAACGGTTTCCAATACGGGTACGGCCTGCAGAATATCGCGCACAACGTCGGAGACGTGCTTGCCCTCAATTTCCGCCTCAGGTCGCAGGATCAGTCGGTGCCCGAGCACACTAAACGCCACGGCCTGCACATCTTCGTGCGTGAAGAAATGTCGCCCCTCCAGGACAGCCCGAGCGCGGGCACATTTGAGTAAGTTCAAGGCAGCTCGTGGACTGGCCCCGAGAAAGACGTCCGGATGACGACGACTTTCCTCGGCTAGTTGAACGATGTAATGAAACAACGATTCGTTGCCGTAAACCGCCGGCAGTTTCCGCTGCAGGGACAAAATGATCTCAGGATTGAACAGAGGACTGACTTCGGCTATCGGTTTGCTGTGTAAACGAAGCAGATTCACCTCGTGATGAAATCCCGGGTATCCCATTTCTACTCGCAACAGGAAGCGATCGAGTTGGGCTTCGGGCAGCCGATAAACGCCCTCCTGCTCCACTGGGTTTTGCGTCGCCAGGACCAGAAATGGCGGCGTCAGCGGTAGGGAAGTACCATCGACGGTGACCTGATATTCTTGCATGGCTTCCAGCAGGGCCGCCTGGGTTTTGGCCGGTGCCCGGTTGATTTCATCGGCCAAAAGCACTTGTGTAAAAATGGGGCCTTTCCGGAGCACGAAGTCGTTGGTATTGCGGTCGAAGATGGAGGTGCCGGTGACATCCGAGGGCAGCAAATCGGGCGTGAATTGCACCCGCTGATACTGACAGCCCAGTAAGCGGGCAAATACCTTCGAGAGTGTGGTCTTGGCAACTCCCGGCACACCCTCAAGCAGCACATGCCCGCCCGCCAACAGAGCGATCAGCAGTTGCTGGGTGATGGCCTCGGCTCCCACGACCACCCGGGCCACTTCCGCAGCCACTTTGTGATACAACTGTTTGGCCTGAAGCGCCAGTTCCTGTGCCGCTCGACTCTCGGGGGTCGGGCTGATGTCGGAACTTGGCGCAGACGCTACACTCATTCCTTACTCCCGGCTGGAGCCTGTTCCGTTTCAAACCACCAGAGACCGTCCGCATGAGCGTGTTGGAGCCGTTCAAAATACGGCTCCAGTTCGCGCCAGCGGGTCACCGGAACGATTTGGGGCGGTCCGAACGCCAAATTCCAAAAGTCCTCAACCGCCTTGCGAAGCGACTCGGGCTTGCGGACCTCGGTGGAAATCACCAGTTTCGGGTGATGGGGTCCCGGTTTCGGCCCGATCCCCAGGCTGGTGAAGAACTCGCGGAGGAGATCCCGCACGGGTTCGTACAGGTTGTTGCGTCGCACCAGTTCTCTTTGCCGGCGATCGAAGACCCCCGGCGGTCCGCTCACGGCACCGGGGACATTCGGAGCGGGGGGTATGTCCGTAGGTTTTCGGCTAACAAATAACCGCCGAAGGATGAACCACACGGCATAAATCGTCAGGAGCACCAGGATAAAACGCAGGATGCTCGGTAATCCCATGCTCCCGATGACCAGCTTGTTCGGCACATCGCGGCTCTGGACATCGTCGAGGATCGCATTGCCAAGATCGACCAGTTTATCCTGAATCGCCCAGAGATTGACCTGCGGCAGCGGCAGTTCCTGCTTGAACGCTTGCCGCAATTCATCAAACCGTTCTACGATCCGCCCATTCTCGATGAACAGGCAGCGTTTCCGCATGCTGTCCTTTGTGCTTAGCACATTCGGTTTCCGTAGATAATCGATCACCCGATACGTCAGTTCAAGATTGTCCGTGTTGGGTTCGAGGAGCATTTGGTTGATAAAGATGCTGTGGTCGGCAACGGCGAGGTAGTTGTAGCCGCTGGGGTTGTCTTCGTCGGGTCCGTAGCCACCAACGGCCAGCAGAGCATTTTCGGGCAAAAGGAATTGTTGACCGTCGTCCCGAATCATGACACAACCACGCGGGAACCGGGCCAGCGGGAAGCGGAAATGCCCCGTGAAATCGGTGACCTGCAAAACGGCGGGGTGGTTCGTGGCGACCCGACGCAACGGGCGCATCCCGCTCTGCTCGTCGCCAGTGAACAGCTTGCCAAGCGCGGTTGTCGGATCGGGGGCGAACACCCCCAGCCGTGGATCCTGACGCGAAATTGGAACAATCAGCGGGCACGTCCGTCGATCGTCCAGGGTTGCCTTGGCGTTCAGGCACTCGACGCGAATCCCGATAATTGCCGCGGAAGCTTGGCCTTGCGGTCGTAAAGAGAAGCCGATCGCCATGTCGGTGTCCGCGGCGACCAGCACCGCCCCGCCGTTCGCCAGTACCCGCTCGATGATGAGTTGAGGCTGAACGCGGACCAGCCGATTCATCTCCGCTTCTGGATCGCCCAACACAATGACGATGAGATCGTCATACCGCACGAGCCGGCTGTATTCGTCCCGGGTCACGGGCTTAAGTCCGGCTCGGTCCAATAGCGCGCGCAAGACCTCCGTACCGCTTGCTGGCACAGCCATCGGTTCCGGTTCCGCACCAACAACTCCTGGAGAGAGTCCCAAGGCAACCACAGCCAGTGGTAGTGCAACACGGAGCGCAAACCAAGGGGGGACGGTCATCAGCACGGTACCCCCGCAAGACGGCACACTAGTTGCCGGGCTTCAGCGAGTGCGTCACGCGGCAACGGTTCATTCGGAGGGGCATAACGTGCTAGCTCGTAGAGGCGAGCCAGCAGCCGGGCGGTTTCGGCTTGAGTCACGGCCAGTTCGCTCAGAGCGTCGGCAATTGTCGTGTGCGTCCAGGTCCGGGCCGATGGACCGCAGATGAGCACGCTAAGATACTCAAACGCCTTCACCACATCCTCCCGAGTGCTGATCTGGCGAGGGTCGAGCGGCCATGGCCCAAGCCCCGATAATCCAAATCGCTCCGAATCCAGGGAGCGGAACCGAGCATTCTTTAGCCAAAACCCAAGCAGAATGCCGACAATCACCAGCCCCAGCAGGAAAACAGGGGTCCACGAGCCGGCAAAATTCAGCCCCCCGAAGCCGATGCCACCGCCTCCACCGCGACCGCTCCCCCAACGACTCGAGCTGCCGCTTCGATTTCCGGAATTGCTTTCACCGCTGGATGAACCCCAGCCGAGGCGGCCCAAGAGGTTACTCAGCTTGGGGAACTCCAACTGCGGCCATTTCCAGTTACTACCCTCGCCACCTTGGAGCAATTCATCGAAGCCCTTGCCATCCCCCTTGGCGAGCAAATCCCAGATGCTGTTGCCGTCACGGTCTTTCAGGTCAAGATCCAGCCCATTTCCAGCAACGAGGTCGAACAGCGCCCGCTTAACCTCCGGGGTTTCATCGAGGGGACCGATGTTGCGTTCCCAGATGGCCGTGAATGCTCGCAGGGATTTGGTACGCGCGTCTGTCGCCTCGGGGTCCGGGAATGGGTTCTCGTCCACAGAGGGCAGGGTGCGCGGCGGATCGGGACCAATTGGCTGTTGGGTATCCAACGACGGAGGAAGCAGGGGGTTCGCTCCGACACCGGGCGGAATTCCCCCGGTTGGCGGCGGGTCCGCTTTGCCAAAGGGTGGATCCCCGAGGTTTGTACCGGGTGGAATAACGCCCGGTGGTCCCATCCCTACCGGCGGCACGAGCCCCGGATTGGGTTGAATTCCGTCCGGGCCGATGGTGATCATCTTGGCAATGTCGTCCGGGGTCAACTTGCCGGGGCGACCGGGATCCACTTGACGCATCTTGGCTAACTTTTTGGCCAATTCCAATACCTGCGGATTGTCCTTGAGTAGTTTGAGGGCTTTCTCCAGATCCTCAGGTCGGTGGGGTTGATTGTCCTGTTTCAGCCGTTCTTGCAGGAGCTTGAGAAATTGTTCCTCGAAGAGGTTATTGCGGCCATCCCCTTGGCTCAGCGTAGCGAGAGCGGCTTTAATCTGTTCGGGGGTGAGTTGACTGGTCCAAAGCTCGTGCGACTGCCGCTGTTGTGCCTGCACTGGTCTTGAGAGTGCTATCGACACTGCCAGCGTCAGAAAGCTCAATGCCAATAGCCATCGACGGTGGCCGGCAATCATGGGCCGCCTCCAACGGAGCATTTGCAACTGTAACAGTGTATTCTGGCGGAACAGCATGGAAGAGGCAAGCGAGCGGCCGAGTTTCGCTGCCACGGTTCCCAACAGATGACTTGCTTAATGGGGCGGGTGGAGAATCCAGCCGGGGGGTAACTCGAGTTCCGGTTCGGCTTCCCGTTCCTCGTTAAGCTCCGCTTCCCAGTTCCGAACACGTTGTTCGACGCAATGGCGAGCGATGATCAGGAACCCGCCATACCACAACCAAGTGAATCGAAACAAGTTATGCCCGAAGTTGCCCATGAACAGCAAAAGGAAAACGCCTACGCCCACGGCTGAAGGCAGCGTGAACAGCAAGTCGTTTCGCCACTCGGGCACCTGATCGCGGATGCGCTTGATGGCCCGAAGGTTGGTCCAGAAACTTAGTAGCACCGCAAGAAAAGTCACCGCTCCGAGGCTACCCAATTCCCCCAGAAGTTGGCCGTAAAGGTTGTGTGATTCGATCTTGGTTCCGGTAGCCGGTCGCCAGGCACCGGGACCGACGCCGTTGAGCGGATTGGCTTGCCACAATTCCAGGCCTGTCAGCAACCCCTGGAGCCGACCCTCGCCGGACTCCCGGGCGTTGGCCGGACCGACCTCCGGGTTGATGATCGTCTCGAAGCGAGTTTGGAGCGAATCGGGCAGAGCAATGAAGGCGAGGGGAGCAGCCAAAGCAAAGGCTACCAGCGCCGTGAAGCGGTAGCGGGTCTTCCAGATGATTATCGCGAACCACACGACCAGCCCCAGAAGCGAGGACCGGGACCCAGTAAGCAGTACACACAAACACGATAACCCCACATATCCAATCAGCAAAAAGCGGCCCAGACGGCCACCCAGACCGGTCGTCCACACCGCCGCAATGATGGGGAGAGCAAAGACAATGCTGGCCCCAAAGCTGTTCGGATCGCCGAGCGTGTCGTCCACCCCCATCATGCGGGCGATGCCCATCCGATAGGTATGCCGGCCGCCGAGATATTCACGGATCGAGTGCAGGAGATACAGACCCATCACAACCAAAAAGCCTACCGCGATCTGCCGGAGTCCCTTTTCGTCGTGGATGGTGGTGACCAGAAGCACATAGAAAACAACAATCTTGAACCAGTCCTCAACAACGGGTTGGCCGCGATCGCTCCACCGACTCATCCCCCAACAAAGAAGTACCGCTAACGCAAACGCTCCGTAAGCGGCATGCTGGGCATTGGGTAGCCAACGCTTGAATGGATAGACGACCCAAACCGCCAAACTGACGAACATGTAGACCCGTTCCAAGTGCAAGTCACCAAGCCACGGCCAAACTTCGAACGGTCGATCGATAAACAGAAACATGTAGCCGATCAGTAGCCACCGCATCGCGCCACCTTCCGTGGTGTTGGGGAAGCAAAATCCTAACCGCTCCTGGAAGCCGACGGGAAGTCCAATTGATCGCCGCTGTCAGCAGGCACCAAGTCCGGTTATGCCATTGGCGCAAGCTGGATCGGTCGAGCTGACGCATCGGCTGCCATGAGTTCGCTTTGGGGAATCGAAATGTCGCGTCAATTTGGATAAAGTAGTGAAAACAGGGGGCGAGTATGTCACGGGAACTGGTCGGCAAACGCGCCATTTTGACTGGCGCAAGTGGTGGGATTGGTCGAGCGACCGCCGAGGCGTTGGTGAAGGCCGGTGCACGGGTAGCGTTGGCTTCCCGGAATGCAGCGGCCATTCAGGAACTGGCCCAGCGGCTTGAGCAACTGGGTGGGGATGTGATCGCCGTTCCCACGGATATTACCAAGCCCGAAGACCGCCATCGCCTGGTGCAAACCGTAATCGATCGGTTTGGCGGGTTGGATCTGCTCATCAACAACGCCGGCGTCGGCAGCTGGGGGCATTTTGCCACCTCGACCCCCGAGATTATGCAGCAAGTGATGGAGGTGAACTTCTTTGCCCCGGTCGAACTGACGCGGGTGGCCATGCCGTACCTGATGAAGGGTAACCAACCGGCTGTGGTTAATGTGACTTCGATGTGCGGCCGCAAGGGCATGCCGGCCTGGCCCGAGTACTCGGCGAGCAAGTTCGCGTTGGTGGGGATGTCGGAGGCCTGGCGGGGCGAATTTGCACGGTTTGATGTGGACGTGATTACAATTGTCCCGGGGATGACCGATAGCGGGTTTCGCAACAATTGGCTTCGCTCGGATGGCAAGGCAGAGCTGCGATTCGAGGAAGGGATGACACCTGCTGACGTGGCTAACGGAATTCTCGAAGCCATTCGCCGCAACAGGCGGGAAGTGGTGCTGGGGCGTGAGGCCCGTCGATTGTTGCGTTTCAATCGCTTCTTCCCCCGATTGACAAACTGGTTGATCGCCCGCAAGATTCGGAAGCTTTACCAAAACTGAATGCTGCTTGCATTGGCCTGGCCCTGACGTGACGCGGAACGGATGTGCCGGCTTGCTTGGCGTTTCAGCGGAACAAATCCCATGACTATCATCGATGCTGCACCGCCTCCATCCCTGACCGATGTCGCATTTAAGGCACGGCTCCAACAGCTCCGCCAAACGGATAATCTGACCAATTGGTACTACCTCGCACGCACCTATCTGTACCTCGCCTTGGTGCTGGGCGGGGCCGTGTGGTTCTTCGAGGCCCGCGAGTCGTGGGGGCTGTCGTGGTGGTGGAATGTGCCGGTGGCGCTTCTCGCCATTGTGTTCGTCGGTGCCGGGCAGCACCAACTGAGCGGGCTGGCCCACGAAGGCTCGCACTACATCCTGTTCCGCAATCGCATTCTGAACGACCTCGCTTCCGACTTGCTATGTATGTTCCCGCTCTTTGCCAGCATCTACCATTACCGCCTGCAGCACCTGGCCCACCACCAGTTCGTGAACGACCCCGACCGCGATCCGGACGTCTCGCAGCTGCGCGCGAGCGGTCACTGGCTTGGTTTCCCGTTGCCGAAGCGCGACTTCCTCATCGCGTTGGTCAAGCAACTCTGGCCGCTGCGGCTGATTCGCTTCATGCGGGTGCGGGCCAAGTACAATGCCACCGGCACCGACAGCACGCCCTATCTGATCAAGGGCCTGAAGCCGTCAAAGGTCGCGGTGCTTGTTGGCGTCGTTTACCTGCTGACAGTTGTCGGCACACTCACGGCTCTCTTTTATCGGGTCGAGGCATGGTGGCCGTTGGTGGCCGTGCCGCTGGTGCTGTGGCTTGTGGTGTGTGGCGTGTTCCTCCGGCTACCCGACGACAAGTTCCACAAGAGCCGGCTCAACCCGGTGATCCACCCACGGTACACCTCGATGTTACGGGTGGGCACCATCACGCTCGCGTTCATCGCCCTGACCCTGGCGACGAAGTGGACCGGCAGCCCGTATGTGGGCTACGGCCTTCTGCTGTGGGTGGTGCCGCTGTTCACGTCGTTTGCGTTCTTCATGATCCTGCGGCAACTGGTGCAACACGGCAACGGTGGCCGGGGCTGGCTGAACAACACTCGCACGTTCTTTGTGGCCGCGCCGATCCGCTTTGCGGTCTTCCCGATGGGGCAAGACTACCACCTCCCACACCATATGTACTGCACGGTGCCGCACTACAACTTAAGCAAGCTTCACGAGTTGCTCCTGCACTATCCCGAGTACCAACGTGAGGCCGTGGTAGTCGTGGGCTACTTCGTGTCGCCTGAAAAGCCGCAGATTCACCCCACCGTCGTGGATGTCGTTGGCCCAGTGTATGCTCCTAAAACGGCCGAGGTGCACATCGACAATGAGGTGCTCGGCACGGATAACTTTCGCGATCGCGAAGCCATCGAACACGAAGCGGAGATGTCGAAGCGGTCAGCACAGACCGCCACCCCCACACCGTGAGGAGTCGCTGCCAGCAAACTGGGGCGGTCAGCTGACGATCTGCTTGCGGCGTTTGATGTAGTCCCAGATGACGTAGCGATCGAGGTCGCGGCCGGCGGTGAAGATGACGCGGCCCTTGGTGCGCTGGGCAATCTTGTAGGCGAATTGCACGTCTTCGTGGCTCTGATTCCAGTTGGATAGCAAAAAGATGTTGATCGTAATGCCCTCCCGGGCGCAGAGCATGGCTTCACGCAGGGTCGCGTCTTCCGTCCGGGGGTCCGGCGGGTAAAGCATGAAGAGTGTGCTCCCCTCGAAGTGGGCTGTTGGCAGGCCGTCGGTGATCAGCACGATCTGCCGGTTGGGCGTATCCTGATTGATCAGGAACCGGCGGCCCGTCTGCAAGGCATGTTGAATGTTGGTGAAGTGTTGCGGAATAGCCAGCTCACTGACATTGGGGTTCGACAGATCGACTTTGAGCCGGACCACGGGGTTGTAGATAGTCACCGGCTTGGGCATGAGCGTTGCGATTTCCGAGATGTGCCGCGGTTTGGCGAAGGTGTACATCTCGACGAACTGGAGGAAGTCGCCCGGATACTCGCTGCGAATCAGACCCTCAAGGGCCAGTCCCATACGCTTGACGTTGATGTACTGGCCGTCGTAGCGCATCGAGCCGGACATGTCGAGGAGCACGCACGTTGCCGCCTTGGGTGTGACCCGAGTGCGGTGAATGATGATGTCCTCGGGCTTCATGCGGACCGGCAGCCCGGGGCCGCTGCGCAGAAGCGCGTTGGTCATGCTCGCCGGGATGTCCATTTGGGTGACCGAATCACCAAATTCGTATTCCTTGGTCTGTGGCGATTCCACGGCCCCCTCGCCGATCACAGCTTCGGTATGCCGGCCGGTGCGGGACGCTTGCAAGTCGGAGAAGATGCGCGTCAACACCTTGGATTGAAACAACCGCATCGCTTTGGGAGTTAGGCGGTACATGCCGCGGCCATCGCTTTCCAGGCCCTGTTTCTCCGCTTGCTCCCGAAGGTAATCCTCCACCTGCTGCTTCAGGGCCGCCAGCCGTTCCAGGTCGCCCGGATCGGCGTACTTTTGCAATTCTTCCAGGTCAATGATCGCTAGCTGCGCCGTCTTCTTCGCTTCCTCGAGTTGCTTGAGCAGCCGGTCAATCTCCTCCAGTTCCTCTTTCACTTCCAGCGCCTGAGGCACGTCCATCTTGGTGCGGCCGGTGAAGTCGTACTTCGTGGCCAGCTCGTCGATCTGATATTTTTCGCCGAGCAAACCGGAAACGCGCACCAGTTCCCGAGCGAAGGGTGCGGTGTCCTTGCCGATGCGGAAGTAAAGATTCTCCAGATCCGCGAGCTGTTCCTCCTTCACGGCCTTGCGGTAAGCATTGGCCAGCTTGGCCGGCGGATGGGCTTGCTGAGCAGCTTCGCGAAAGGCGTTGGCTGCCAGCTTCTGAACGTGCTTCGTTTCGTAGGTGGCCAGAATCTTCCGCTTCCGTTCCAGTAGCATTTGCCGGATGGCGTCGAGGCTCGGCCCCAGCCCGGCGATCTGCGACGGATCAAGGCGAATGGCGTTGGCCAATTGCTCTTCGGTGAACTCGTCCACGTCGCCGAAGCGGAGCAGGTGCTCAAACATCGGCGATACCAGGTCCGGCGGCGGGGCCGTCGGGCTGGGGAAGTTCACCGGGTCGTACTTCTGATAGGTGTGAATCACCCCGCCGGGCGTCTGGTGTTCCTGCGTGTTCATCATGGTTCCTCGGGCGAAGCCCACCCGTTGCAGCGAGTGAGTTTCGGATTCACGTTTCGTAGGTGATGCGGCCGTGGCGGGTGCCGCGGCTGATCTGGTCGGTCGCGTACAGCCCGGCCAGCACGAACTCCACGCAACTGGCCCGCATGGCGTCCGAATCGCCGGCGTTGACCTCGAATGCTTTCTCCCACGCCTTGGGGATTCGCTTCAGCCGCTTCACGTACTCCGCGCTGGGTAGCATATCGCCCACCTCGATCTTCACACCTTTGCCAAACGCCTCGGTGATTTCGTCCAGCCCGTGCTCGTCGATGTACTCCTCGAACACTACCCGAATGGCATCGGCAATGATCGACTCCAGCACTTGCTTCTCGCTCATCTGGTGCGCACCCATCAGATCGAGTTCGAGTTTGCCGATGGAGGAGGTGGGCAGATGGGCCAAGTCCGAGATGCGCGGCACGGCCGGCTTTTCCCCCAGGCGCACCCCGCGGTGCCGGGCGCTGGCGACCATCGTTCGGTAGTTCGCGATCGAGAACCGGGCGCTCACCCCACTGGCATGATCGACGTATTTCGAGTTCCGGGCCGAGACGCTGATTTGCTCCACGATCTCCTTCATGAAGTACGGCACAAAAACCGGGAATTCCCCACCCAGGTCCAGCCCCGCCTCCTGCTCCATGATCTCGACGCCGATGGACCGCTCAAGCGGGTAATGGGTCTGAATCAGCGAGCCGATCCGGTCCTTGAGCTGCGGGATCACCTTCCCCGAACGATTGAATGTGGTCGGGTTGGCGGAGAAGAGCACCAGAACGTCCAGATCGAACTGGATCGGGTAGCCCCGGATTTGCACGTCGCGCTCTTCGAGGATGTTGAAGAGGCCGACCTGGATGAGTTCGTCCAGTTCCGGGATCTCGTTCATGGCGAAGATGCCGCGGTGCATGCGCGGGATGAGGCCGAAGTGCAGAGCATCCTCGGCGGCCATGCTGGTACCGGCCGCCAGCTTGGCCGGGTCGATCTCCCCGATCACGTCGGCGAACTTGGTGCCGGGTGCCAGCCGCTCGGCGTAGCGCTCCGAGCGGTGCCACCACGCAATGGGTACCTGGTCTTCGGGTGTTGTGCGAATCAGTTCCTTGCCGGCTCGGGTGATCGGGGCCGAGGGGTCTTCGTGAACGGGGCAACCCGGGATGTCCAGGTACGGCACCCACTCATCAAGGAAACGCACGAGGGAGCGCATGAGCCGGCTCTTGGCTTGCCCCTTCTCGCCAAGGAAGAGCATGTCGTGCCCGGCCAGCACGGCGATGGTGATTTCGGGAATGACGGTGTTGTCGTAGCCAACGATGCCGGGGAAAAGCGTCTCCCCGGCTTTGAGGGCCGCGAGGAAGTTGTCGCGCAATTCCTGCTTGACGGATTTCGGCTGCCAGCCGCTTTCGCGCAGGTGTTTCAGTGTGGTGACCCGGGGTGCGGTCATGGGTGCCCTTGCAATGGAGGTTAACCGGACGCGTGTATTCTATGCCGCGATGAGCGCACCGCAGCAACGACGTTACGTCGCGTAGCGTGTTTTTTGCTTCTCATTTGCAAACCGCCGTTCCCTGTGTACTGTTAACGATAGAGGTGTTGTGACACACCTCCGATTTGCTGAGGTAGCGCCATGCCCCCGCCGCCTGCTCCCAAGCCGCTTGCCGACTCCACGACCACCGCCGCCAAACCTCAGCCCGCGGTGATCCAAGGGCCGCCGGAAGAGGAATTCTGGGAAAAGTACAATAAGCGGTTGGAATTTCCGCTGTCCACCGTTTCGTCGATTCTCCTGCACGTGTTCGTCGGGGCGCTGCTGGTGTTTGTTCTCGTGCGGCTTATGAACCGCGAGGAACCGCCGCAGGTGCCGTTGAAACTCGTCGAGGTCGGCGGGCTGGACGATGCCGGTGAAGGCTCGGCGGGTTCAGGCGGCCAGGAAGACCCGTTCATCCGGGCCGATGGCGATCCGATTACTCGGCAAATTGAATCGTTGAGCGATCCTAGCAAGCTGCCCGAGGTGAATGATGTGAAACAAACCATCAAGTACCTCGATCCGGAAGGCAATTTGCCGGTCTCCAATAGCAATCTGGCGGCGTTGGCCGATCTGGACAAGAAGCTGCGGGACAAGTTGCTGGGCAGTCGGGAAGGGGCCGGCAACGAACCGGGGCGCGGTTACGACGGAACAGCGGGGAAGGGGCCCGGCGGTAAGGGGGCCGACTCTACGTTCGGCCGCAACCTGCGCTGGGTGCTCCGCTTCAAGGTCACGGGAGGGAGCGATTACATCGCCCAACTGCGCGCCATGGGGGCGGAAATTCTCGTGACCGTGCCAAACACCGACCCGCCCAAGCACATTCTGGTGAAGGATTTAAGCAATCCGACCAGCCACCGCATTGCTACCGATGCGGATACCAGTGCCCTGGCCCAGAAAATCCGCTTCAGCGATAATCGACCCTCGGTGGTCAAGGAAGTGGCCGGCGTCCTGGGGTTGGACTTTACCCCCAAGGCGTTCTGGGCGTTCTTCCCCAAGGAAGTGGAGCAGGAGCTGGAACGCAAGGAGAAGAACTACCGGAATCGTCAGCCGGATCAGATTGAGGAAACGATTTTCCGGGTCACCGTTCGCGGGGGCAGCTACGACGTGGTGGTAGATGATCAGAAAGTGAAGCGCTAACCCCCGCTTCGCTTCGAAAATCCCCGTCCGATCGGGGTGGTAACCGCCCCAGCGACGAACTGACCGTGCCACGGCGGGCGATGATGAGCGAAACAGTGGTTCGGGATCCCCCCCCGCGATGGGGCCACAACGCAAACCGTTAACGATTGGCGTGTCGTCCGTCTTACAGGAGTGCGAAGGCCCATTCGGGGCCATTTGGAGGACAGTGAGTCGCCGAGAGTGTCCGGACCGGCCGGGATTTCTCCTTGTGAGGGTCAGGGCAAACTGGCACAATCCCAACTACCCAACCGTCGCGGCGGTTCAGACTGCGCGAGCTTCGCAACGGATCTTGCTATGCGTCCTGTTCAGTGGCGATTCGTTTTTGCTGGGCTTTTACTGGTGTTTGGTGCCGGTCTCATGGCCGGGGCTGGGCAAGTCCGTCCGGTGATTCAACCTGTCCCGGGTGGGGGGATTGGCGGTCAACCCAACCCCAAAGACCCCAAGGATAAGTCCAAGGACAACAAAGCGCCGGAAGACGATAACATTCCGTTTAGCTTCGAATATCAGCGGGATGCCCGCAACCAGTTGAAGGCCGCACGGGAATACTTGGATTTCAAGAATCCGCCATGGAACACCATCTGCCCACTGTTGCAGAACATTCTGGAATCGCGCACGGACTCGTTCTTCAACCTGGTCCAGGTGGTGGGCGGTCGAGAAGTTCCGCTGCGGATCAGCGTGAAGACTGAAGCCAACCGGATCATCGCGGCATTTCCCAAGGAGGGCCTGGAGTTTTACCAACAGGCCTACGGGCAGACGGCTTCAGCCCTGCTGGATGAGGCCATCAAGGCGAATTACGATCTGGCTCAGCTTTCGGAGTTGTCGCAGCGGTATTTCCACACCCGCGCCGGCGGCGAGGCGACCATCTTGCTCGGTAGCGTGCATCTGGAGCGTGGCAATTATCTCGAAGCCGCCTACGCCTTCGAGCGCATCCTGAACCGCCCCGGCTCGGAGGAATTGCTCACGCCCCGGACGCTTTACAAAGCGTGTCTGGCCTTCAAGCGTTCCGGCGATCCGCGTCATGAGGCATTATTGAGCACCACCCTGCCGGCGTTGAACCGGGCCACGGCGGCCAATGGCCTGACCCTGGGCCGCCGCCAGTACACCTTTGAGCAATTGAAGGCGGAAATCGATCGGCCGCTGCAGATGATTCGGGCGACCACCACGGTGGGGGAATGGGCCATGCGAGGCGGGAATGCGTCGCGCAGCGGTACCATCGATGGGGGGGCGCCCTTCCTCGATCCGATTTTCCGCAGCACGATGTTCTACACCGGCGACGACGAAGCTAACACTTGGATCAAAAACGAACTCGACCGGCTCTACTCCCGCGACAGCAAAGCCCCCAAGGGCGTGCCGCTGCCGGCGTTCTTCCCCATCTCCACAAGCGATCAAGTGATCTTCCGGACGTACAACGGCGTCTATGCCGTCGCCCTCCGTGATCAGGTCGTCGGTGGCCGGGTCGTCCGGGCCGGTGATCTGCGGTGGATCTCGAAAACCACCATGGGCGTTCATCAATTGATGTCGACCGGTGATGGCACGGAAGACATCGACATGAAAAAAGATGCCTTGAACTGGTGGAGCACCTACAGCCGGACCGGGGTCACCAGTGTGCTCTACGAGAATCCCTTGCTCGGGACGATGTCGCACGATGGCCAGAACGTCTACTTCGTGGACGACGTGGCCTTCCCGCCGCCGCCCACGATTAACGATCCCAACCTGGGTATTAACCCCGGTCTGCAATTCCGCCAAAGCGGCGAGCTGGCCAATGCCGTCCGGGCCGGGCGTCTGGCGGCGGTGAATCTCCGCACCGGTAATGTCGTTTGGGAACTGGGCCGGGTGCCGATGTTTGAAGGTGCGCCCCCGCTTCCTAACCGGCTGACGGAAGAGGAGGCCGACCGTACCAACAGCGCCTTCCAACTGTGCCTGGATGCCGTCTTCCTTGGCCCACCCTTGCCGCTCAATGGCAAGCTGTACGTTCTGATTGAGCAAGCCGGGGTCATCCGCCTGATGTGCTTGGACCCCCAGCAACTGGTGGCAGTACCTGGCCGGCCCTTTGTCCGTGTCCCGAGCCTGGTCTGGACTCAGAAACTCGGCCGCCCCAATACGCCGCTGCCGCAGGATTCCGTTCGTCGTTACCAGGGTACGACCCTGGCCGCCAGCGAGGGCGTCATCGTGTGCCCCACGAACTCGGGGGCAATCGTGGCGGTGGACATCCTGTCCCGCAGCTTGTTATGGGCCCATGCCTACCGTGCGATGGAACCGCCGCCGCGCCCCCAGTTTGACCCGAACACCGGCCAACCGATCCTCCCCAACCAATTGCCAATTGAACGGTGGCGGGCGGGTGGGCCGATCATCTCCGGCGGCCGGGTCATCCTGACCGCCTTCGATTCCCAACGCCTCGAATGCTTGGACCTGCGCACCGGCAAGATCCTCTGGTGGGTACCGCGCGCTGCCGAGGATCTTTACGTGGGCGGTATCATCAATGATCGCGTGGTGGTGGTGGGGCGGAATTCCGTTCGTGCTTATCACCTGACCGGGGAAGATCCGACGGAGCAGAAGCCCCGCGTTGCCTTCGAACCCGTGACCTTGCCCAATGCGACCCCCACAGGGCACGGCGTCGGCGGCAAGGGCCTCTTCTATCTCCCGGTTCGCCAGGAGAACGCGGGAACGGGTTCGATTCCGGCAGCGGAAATCTGGGCGATCAATGTTGAAACGGGCCAGATCGTAAGCAAGGCGATGGCCCGCAAGCGGACCGACAATACCGAGTTGTCGAAATACGGCCTTGGGAACCTGGTGTTCCAGAATGGTCTGGTCATTTCGCAATCGGCCTGGGAACTGGCCTGCTATCCGCAGCTGGAGCAGAAAAAGAACGAAATGGATCGGCTGCTGGCCGCCAACCCCAAAGATCCACTGGGGTTGCTTGCTCGGGGCGAATTGCTTCTGGACGATGGCAAGCTCCCGGAGGCCATTGCCGACTTCAAGGAATCGCAACGCAACAACTTGCCGCCGGAGAAGCTGCCGTTACTACGCGAGAAGCTCTACATCGCCTATACGGAACTGATCCGCAACAACTTCAGTGCGGGTGAGGCAATCCTGCCCGAGTATCGCACATTGTGTGAACTGCCCGCCGACCCCAACGAAACGCCGGAGGAAAAAGTCCGGCGCGAAGATGAAGTGGCCCGTCGGCTCCGCAATTACGAGTACCTGCTGGCCCGGGGCCGAGAGTCCCAAGGTCGCTTGGGCGAGGCGTTCGATCACTACATTGCATTGGCCAACATGGGCGAGGCGAAGAACCTGTTGGAAATGCCGGATGAACCCAATGTCCGCATGCGGCCGGATGTCTGGGCCCGTGGACGCATCGAGAGCATGATTCGCCGTGCCAGCAATGCCGAAGCGCGGAAATCGCTGGAAGATCGCGTGAACAAGGAGTGGAACGAAGTCAAGGTCGCCAATGACCTGAAGCGCTTACGAGAATTCGTGAGCATCTTCGGCCCTTACTTCGCCTCGGGGGCCGATGCGCAGTTCCTCCTGGCGGACAAACTGCTTGCTACCAACGACGATTCCGATGCCCGGGAAGCTCAAACCTACCTGGCCCAACTGCGTGTTGGTGCCGACGACCCGGCAGTGCGGGCCCGCGCCACGGAAGCCCTTGCCCGGCTCATGGTGAAGAATCAACTCATGGAAGACGCGGTAGGGCTGTATCTGCAATTGGGCAAGGAATACCCCAATGTCGTGGTCCGCGACGGGAAAACCGGCGCGGATTTCATGACCAACTTACTCACCGACAAACGGTTGTTGCCGTACCTCGAGCCAAGCCGCTACCCCATGCCCAGCCGGGTGAAGGCCGAGCAACGCGAACCGGCTCCCAATCAGAACTTTGGAGCAGCGTTCGAAATCGAACCCGGTGGCGACCTGTTTCCGATGTACAAACGGTATCGCTTCACCATCGACCAGTTCGTTTCGGGTAACGGGACCTGGACCCTCCGTGCCTTCGATCGAGCTAGCGGGGCAGAACGGGCTCGCTTCAGCGGCATGGCACCGCCGCAAATCTACAACCCCGGAAACATGCCATTTTCCAAGTTTGTGAAGGGAAGCGGGCAACTGCTGTTGGTGCAACTTGGATCGTGGGTCTACTGCCTGGATCTCGCCGAAAAGCGCGAACGCTGGCAGAAGAACTTGCTGGGCGAAGTGGGGCCAGGCGTGAACCCCAATCCTCCGATCCAAGACCCGCAACCCAATGGCGATGTCGTCGTGAAGTATGCCGATGGCCTGATCCTCACTCTAGGCAAATCCACGGTCCTTCAGCCCGGCTATGCCGCCCTTCTGACCCGCGATGGCCTGGAAGTCGTGGAACCGCTGACCCGGCGCGTTCTCTGGACTCGGAAAGGCCTGCCCGAACGGACCCAACTCTATGGCGACGCACGCTATCTGGTCGTCGTGGAGGTCAATAGCAGTGGGAACCCGCTCTCAGTGAAGATCCTTCGGGCCGTGGATGGTCTGGTGGTCGAAGGCAGCCCCGATGCGGGTCGGATCCTGTCGGCGGCAAAATCGTACCAGATTCTCGGCCGTCATGCCCTACTCAGTGAGGGCACGGGCGATCAACCCCGTGTGCTGCGGCTATACGACCTCGCCACCGGCACAAATGTCTGGGAACGCAAATATGATCCCAAAGCCATCCCCATCAATTCGGAATCGATGGAATGGGCGGGGTTCATACGACCCACCGGCGAAGCCGAGATCGTCCATGTCCAAACGGGTGCCGTAGTCGCCACCCTGCGGATCGACGAGCCAAACCTCGCAACCGATCTGAAGCCTGCCGTCGAAGCTCTATTACTCGCCGATGCCGATCGCTTCTATCTGTTCCTGAATCGCGACCCCAGCGCTCCATCGACCACCGGCACGCGACGCGCCCAGATTGGTTACAACAACATGCTCCGTAGCCAGAAGGTGAACGGAGCGCTATATGCCTTTGACCGCAGCACCGGCAAACGCTTGTGGCACTACGGCAACGGATTGTTTGAGAACCAGATGGTCATTCTGGAGCAGTTTGGCGAATTGCCCGTCATCATGGCGGCCAGCCATGTGCAACCCCCCAACGGGCAGATCATTTACCAGGTGGTGGTGATTGAAAAGGCCCGGGGTCGGCTGATCTTCAATCGCCCTATTCAATACAACGGCAATTTTTTCCAGAACCTGACGGTCAATCAGAAGAATGGGACGATCGATCTCAATCGCTTCGACACGCGGATTTTCATCTCGCCCGACGATGCAGGGAAACCGGTTGGGCAGTGATGAGGTGAGGCGAGGCTCCGGGTTGGCGCGCGATTGCCTCCCGGCCCTCCCCCTGTTGCATGGCACGGGAATCTGAACGCATTGGAAATGCCGTTCACCCGCCGGATCAGGCTAGCAGCTTCCCGGGCCTGGCAATGGCCTCCCGCTCTCCCCCGCTGCCCGACCTGACCCATTTGCTGAACCAAAATGACGGGTGTTAAGTTTTCACCTGTCGCTCGTCTTAATTATGGGTACCGCCGATTCGCTTTCATCGGGTTATGAGGATTAGTTCGCCTGGGAGACCTATTCATGCGCCGCCGGTCGCTACTTGCAGTTGTCGCTGTTGCCGGGGTGGTTGGAGCCGTGGTTAGCATACCTGGCTCGGTCCCCGCCCAGGAAAAGAAGGGCACCAACGACCTCCAAAAACGTACCGAGGAAGCGGTCGAGCGGGGGCTAGAGTGGCTGAAGAAAACCCAAGCCCAGGATGGTCACTGGGAAGCGCAAGGCGGGCAATACCCCACCACCATGACGGCCTTGGCCGGTATGTGCTTTTTGATGGAAGGCAGCACCCTCAAGGAAGGAAAGTATTCCGATCAGATTCAAAAAGCCGTCAACTGGTTCTTGTCGCCCCAACGTCAGCAGGCCAACGGATTGCTGGGCAACATTCAAAACCCGACGGAGTCGAGCCGCTACATGTATGGCCACGGCTTCGGGACCATGTTCCTGGCGAGCGTCTACGGTGAAGAGGAAGATCGGGACCAACGCGAGAAGCTTGAAAAGACGCTGAAAAAGGCTGTCGAGTTCATCGCCAAGGCGCAAACGAAGAAGACTCATCGTAAACCGGAAGGCAAAGAGGTCGAAATTGGCGGCTGGGGTTACGTTAGCGCTTCCGACAGCAACCAATTCGATGAAGGCTCCGTGACCATTACCCAAGTGCAGGCCTTGCGAGCGGCTCGCAACGCTGGCATTCAGGTTCCCAAGGAAACCATTGACAAAGCGGTGGCGTATCTGGAAGCCTGCACCACCCCCAAGGGCGGCGTGATCTATTCCTACGCAGGCTCCAATGGTGCGGCGCTCAACGGCCAGGAACGGCCCCCAATCACAGCTGCCGCGGTGGCCTGCTCCTTCGGTGCCGGTCAGTATAAGAGTGAACTGGCCAAGAAATGGATCAAGTTCTGCAAGGACAACATCCCCGTGGCTAAGGGTCGTGTCAGCCATGACGAATACCAAAGCTACTATTACGCACAATTTGTCTACATTCTGGGCGATGACCGTTATGGCGACCTGTTCCCGAAGGAAGACAAATCAACGTGGCTGACCTGGAGCAAGTACAAGGAGGCGATGTACCCCTATCTGATCGATAGCCAGGATAAGAACACTGGTGCCTGGACCAGTGGTTACATCGGGCCCGTGTTCTCAACCTCAGTGAATTTAACAATCTTGCAACTGGAGAAGGGTATTCTGCCAATTTATCAGCGTTGACCGGTCGGCCAGGGCCGACAGGCCGGGTTGTGACGACCCTACCTGCCGGTTTCCCTTGCCCAACCCGTAATAACCACAAACTGCCCGCGACAACCCCAACCCGTATCTCGTATCTCTGACCCTAACGTTAATCGATTTCCCCTAACCCACGAGCAAACGACGATGAGTAGCCAAGGTTCCACGATGGGCGATACCGACCTCGACGCCATGCGGAAGCTAAAGGGGGCCTTCGATAGTATCAAAAACCAACTCAACCGCGTGATCGTCGGGCAGGATGAAGTGATCGAGGAACTCCTCATCGCTTTGTTTGCCCGGGGCCACTGTATGCTGGAAGGTGTGCCGGGGTTGGCCAAAACCCTGATGATCAGCACGCTGTCCCGCTGTCTATCGTTGGACTTCAGCCGGATTCAGTTCACGCCCGACCTGATGCCCGCCGACATCACGGGTACCGATTTCATCGAGAAGAACCCGGCGACCGGCACCTTCGAGCTGCTGTTCCGGCCCGGTCCGCTGTTCTCAAACATGATCTTGGCCGACGAGATCAACCGTACCCCGCCGCGAACACAGGCCGCGCTACTAGAAGCGATGCAAGAACGTCAGGTCACGGTGGGCCGGGTCCGCCACAAGCTTCAGAATCCGTTCTTCGTGCTGGCCACGCAGAACCCGATCGAACAGGAAGGCACCTATCCGCTGCCCGAAGCCCAGCAAGACCGCTTCATGTTCAAAGTGTTCGTGAAATATCCTTCGTTCCAGGAAGAGTTCGAGATCGCCCGCCGAACGACGGGCGTTCAAACGGAAGAGATTACCCCCGTGCTCACCGGCGAGCAGATCATCGAGATTCAGACGCTGGTACGCAAAGTACCGGTGACCGATCACGTGATCCACTATTGTCTGGCGCTGGTGCGTCAGACGCGGGTCGGTGAGCCGGGTGTGCCGAAGTTCGTCAAGGATTGGTTGAGCTGGGGGGCCGGCCCGCGGGCGGTGCAGAACTTGGTTTTAGGTGGCAAGGCGCGCGCGTTGCTCTATGGTCGCTCCCACGTCACAACCGACGACATTAAAGCACTGGCCTATCCTGTGCTCCGGCACCGGATCTTGACGAACTTCACCGCGGCCTCGGAAGGCGTGACCAGCGATACGGTGATCAAGAAGATTCTCGAAGAGACCCCGGATAAAGAAGGTGCCCTGACCTCCGACGAACGGTTCAAGAAGATCTTTGCATCCTGATGATGTTCCAGGCTTTTCGGTTCCCTGCTCCAAGTTCGGGAAGCCGCATCGAGTTATTGGATCGGGAACGAGGAACTTGGAGCTGAGAACCAGGAACTGTTATCCATGGCTCGCCGAAATGATGACGATCCGCGCCGCTTTCTGGATCCCAAGGTCATTGCCCGCATTTCACAACTGGATTTGCGGGCGCGCCAGGTGGTTGAAGGCTTCTTAAGCGGTCAGCACAAAAGTCCGGTTTATGGTCAATCGGTTGAATTCGTGCAGCACCGGGAATATATCCCTGGCGATGACCTCCGGCGGATCGACTGGAAGGTTTGGCAACGCTCCGACAAGTTCGTCATCAAGCAATACGAAGCCGAAACGAATTTACGGTCGTATGTGGTGGTGGACTGCAGCGAGTCAATGCTTTACGGGCAGGATCGACACCGTAAAGCCGGCACGCTGTTTAAGTACGATTACGCCGCCACGGCCGCGGCGTGTTTGTCGTACTTGACGACCAAGCAGCAGGATTCCTGCGGCCTGATTACCTTCGACGAAGATGTGCGGCAAGTGATCCCGCCACGGAGTTCCCAACTGCACTTGGATGCCGTGATCAAGGCGTTGCACGTCTCCAAACCACGGTCCAAGACCGATCCGTTCAAAATCCTGCGGCGGGTGGCGGAAAGTATGCCCAACCGCGGCTTGGTCCTGATCTTCTCGGATTTGCTATGCGATCGGGAGCCGCTTTTCAAGGGTTTGGAGATGCTTCGGCATCGTCGGCACGATGTCATGGTCTTCCATGTTCTCGACGACGATGAATTGCTCTTCCCGTTCTCGGGCATGACCAAATTCGAGGGGCTGGAGGAACTCCCCGATTTGCTTTGCGATCCGAAAGCCCTGCGGGATAGCTATCTGGAGGTTCTTGAAGAGTACCTTGTTGAAGTACGGCGCGGTTGCACCAAGATCGGGATTGATTACAACCTGATCCGCACCAGCGACTACTTGGATGCGGTTCTGGCGCGATTCCTGTATGCCCGGATGTCGCAACGAGCAACCCCTGTACGCAAGTGATTGAATCGAGTTAGCGTAACCTGGCTGCCCGCTGAGATGTAGCCAACTGAGCACGCACCTGACTTTTGAGACCTGTCGCGATGCTGTCGTTCTTCTTGAATCCGTGGACCATGGTGGCCGGTGCCACGCTGGTCAGTGCTCCGATCATCATCCACCTGATCAACCGGATGCGATTCCGGCGGATTCGGTGGGCGGCGATGGAGTTCCTGCTCAAAGCCCAAAAGCGGATGCGCCGCAAGATGATCATCGAGCAGCTCATCTTGCTGTTCTTACGGTGCTTGTTGGTCGTTCTCGTCGGGCTGCTCTTTGGGCGATTCCTGGGCTTCAATCCGCTCGAAGGCAAGGAAACTCGGCCCACCCTGCATGTGGTCTTGCTCGACGACACCCCCAGCATGGCAGATACAGGTGGCGAAGCAGGTGGCAGCAAGGATGCCTTCAATGAAGCCCGGCGGCAAATCACGGAGAAAATACTTCCTTCCGCTGCGGAGGCGACCACAGCCCAACGTGTTCGCATTCTCAAACTCTCCACCTTGACCGACATCGTAAACCCCGATCCGAGTAAGGAACCGGACCAAATTAACAGTACATCCATTGAGCGCATCAAGGGTTTGCTTGCTGGGGAGCAGGTGGCGACCATCCGTACCAGCTTGCTCGCCGGACTCACCAAAGCCAAGGAATTGCTCGACTCGGTTTCGGCAGCGGATACCGCTCGGGTCCTGCATATTGTTTCCGACCTGCGGGCAATCGATTGGTCACAAGAGGGAGAAGGGCTGTCTCAAGCCCTCCAGGAGCTGAACAACGCTGGGGTCAAGGTCCACTTGATCGATGTTGCCAGTCCCTATCGCAAGCCCGATAAGAAAATTCCGGCCTTTAGTGATAACGTCGGGATAGTGGAACTCAAACCTCGTAACCGGGTTGCGGCTCGTGATCAGGCCATCGACCTGGAGGTGCGAGTCAAGAATTATGGCACAGCGGACCTGGCAGAGGTCGGCGTGCAATTCTACCTGAACGGACAGGGCAACATCATCACCACACTGGTTTTCCCGACCATTCCTGCCGGGCAAGAGCGGTCGCAATTGTTTCAGGTCACATTCAACCAAACAGCCACGGCGGATGATCCCCTGGCTCGGTTCAACCTCGTGACCGCTGTGCTGACCAATACGGGAGCCGATTCGTTGGCCGCAGATAACGTTCGGCACACCATCGTTGAAGTGCGGGATAAGCTGGCGGTTCTCGTTCTGGAAGGGCGGCCTGAACTCCGCGATGACAAGAAGGGCGACAGTTTCTACCTCCGTCGGCTCTTCCAGGACGCTTTCGGTGGCATCAATTGGGTGGCAGGTACGCCCGACATGCTGGAGAAGCAGGATCTGCGGCAATATAGCAGCATTTATCTACTCAATGTGCCGCAGCTGACCCCCGCCCAAGTGAAGAATCTGGAGCGCTACATCAAGGAAGGCGGTGGGGTTGGTATCTTCCTTGGGCCAGACGTTCGATCGCAAAATTACAACACGGAGATGTACCGCGATGGGGAGGGGTTCTTCCCCGTGCCGTTGCCCTCCAACCCCAGTGAACCCTTGAAGCAAGTGGACAAGGACCGACGTGCCCGAGCCTTTAGCAAGCGAATTCTCCTGCGTGACAATGCAGCCAAAACTCACCCGGCTCTGGCCGGTATCTACACCAATGAGCGGGGCGCGGCTGTGAAAGATTCGGATGTCGAACGATTCTTTTATTTCCCGAACTTCGATCAACACTGGGAAATTTCTCGACTGGGCAAGTGGCGGGAAGATCGGTCGGTCCAGGAGCTGTACTGTCTGCCTAACGAGCGGCCCATGGCGGATTTTGAGGAGCCGGTCGTCAAGTTGATCGAAGCGGTGAAGTCGAAGTATGGTGAACCCAAGTTCGAGAAATACCGTGAGCTGGTGAACAAACAGCTCGACGCGATCCGGACCACGGCCGGTGGCAATGAGGTACTAGCAGTTCTGGCGCGGCAGCTCGATTCCTTGCTCTGTGATCAGGTTAGCGAGGGGGATCCCGAGTCCGCTCGCGATGAAGCCGTGTTACGCGAATTCTGGGGCCACCCCGAACTGACCCAAGCCAAGGTGCTGGCCCAAGCCTTGCGCGATGCTTGCAAGTTTGGCGATCCGCTGTACCTGGCCAAGCGCTACGGCAATGGTCGAGTCACGGTGATGACCACCTCGGTGGGCGATCCGATGACTGATTGGCCAGCGTTTTCTGGGGCCGCTGGCTGGGTCGCCGTTTGCACCGAGATGCAGAAATATCTCTCAGGTGGGGGCGCGGAAGAAAACTGGGCGGTTGGCCAGGCGTTGAACCTTCCGCTCGAACCGGGTCGGTACGATCCCACGGTGCAATGGGTCTACCTTTCGGTCGATGCCACCAAACCGGACAAGGTTACGCAGGCTGCTCCGATTCTTCGTGATCCGCCTAAAGGTAAGGAACCGTTTACCCTGCCTCTCGACTCAACAGATGGTGACCGGCTCAACTTCACGCAAACCGCCCGCCCAGGGGCTTACCTCTTTACTCTGACCTGGAAGAAGCGGGAGGGGGAGCCGGGTCCGGAAACCAAGCCGGAGTATCTGGCTGCCGTGTTTAACATAGACGCAGCTCGGGAAGGCGATCTTCGCCGCAGCAATAGCGATGATCTGAAAACCATCGCCAAGGGTGCGGAGGTACATTCTCCGGATGATACAACCTGGTTGGACACACTGAAACAAAAGCAAACGGATCTTTCCAGCGGTCGCTGGCTGTACCTTGTCATCCTGTTGGTGTTGATCGCCGAGCAGGCCATGGCGGTGCGGCTTAGCCATCATGGCCGGCCAGAGGATCTCGAAGCGTTCGCCCCCAGCGCGGCGGCGGCCTTTGCTCGCGGCTCGACCCTAACTGGGAAAGCGATAGGTACCTTGAGCAGTCCGGAGCCAGCGACGACATCGGTATAAGGGCCTTAGATGCCCCCTCGGACGAATCCATCCCAAGATTGGACCACTTACCGGCACGATGAGCAGGCGATGAACAACGAATCCATCAAGGAAAACGAATTTGTCTTCCGCCGACTGGGTGAGTCGTTTCCCCAGTTCCTCTTGGATCTCTGGTCAACGGTGCCCCTGTGGTTGTTGATCGTGACGACGCTGATCATCGGTGCTCGGATTGGGTATCGGGTGATCAGGGGCAAATTACCAGCGGGACAAAGCGATTCCATCGCGGCCGACTTCCTCTGGGGATTAGTGCTGGTGCTGATTCTCCCCATCCTGCCAGTGCTCATCGGTTGGTATCTGGTGTCCACCTATCTGCTCACCGGTTCCGAAGACCGACGATCGAGTACCGGCGACCCCGTGGTTCGAATTCTGAGCTGGGCGGTGACGCTGTCCGTGGCCGGTCTGATCCTGTGGATGCTCATTGCGTTCGCATTGCGAGATGCTGAGCAGATCAACGCGGCGACTCCAAGTCTGTCAGCGTTTGCGGTGTCGAATAATGCGTTGTGGTTTGGTTTCGTCGGAGTGATTTTTGCCCTGGGGACCGTTTACGCCATCCTGATGTATGTCCAGGATAGCCGTTCGCTACGTTGGTTCTGGGCCGCGAAGCTTGCTCTCCTGCGAATCAGTGTTTACGCCATTCTTTGCTTTGTGTTTCTCTTGCCGGCCCAGCAGATGTGGGAACGCACGGAGAAGCGATCGCGGGTAGTTCTGCTTGTGGATATTTCCCCGAGTGTCACACGAGTCACCGATGAAGTTGGATCGGCCAAACCGTTGACCCGAATGGATTTGCTGATCAAATTCCTCACCGACACGGATGTCGCGTTCATCGAGAAGATTCTGAAGACGAATCCAGTCGCGATTTATCCGTTTGGCACTCGGCTCGATGAGACGCCCCAGATCATCGATCGCAATGAGCAACCCTGGGGCAAGGAAGAATGGGAAGCCTTTGCTCGTTATGACTTCCGCCCGTTCCTGCTCAAGGGATTATCCGATTCGGGCAAAGAGGCCGTTCGCAACACCGAGTCGTGGGCGGCCCCGAATGCCGGTAGCCCCGACTGGGCTGCCGCCTGGTTTGCTCGCAAGGATGACGAGAAGTTGGTCAATGGCCTGTCCGAGGCGGATACCAACCTTTTACGGGATAACATTGCCAAACTGGATCGGCGGATCGACGTGGCTCGGACCATCGCCTTGGGCACCAATGTTCCTGGCTCGATCATTGCTGCGGTCAATCGGGAGTCCCCCAACATGGTGCAGGGGATCATCGTCTTTTCTGATGGCCGCAGTAGTATGGGTTCCGACTCGGCTTATCGGGAACTCCGTGATCGGGCCACCAAGGAAAAAATACCCATTATTACCGTTGCTATCGGAGAAGATCGTCAGACTACGAGCATCGCGATCACCGATGTGCAGACCGACGACATCGCTTCGCCGGATCAGGGCTTCAAGGTGTCCGTTGAAGCGGACGGTATGAACCTAGCGAACAAGACAGTCCCCGTCGAACTGGATGTCTATTACCTCGGGACCGATGGCAAAGCGAAAGACCCCAAGGTTCACGAACCCGATTTCACCCTGAAGACCAACCCGGCCCGTTCCCCGGCTGCACCGTATGAAATTACGTTCAGCCCCGGCGATATTCCGCACGGAGCCGTTGAGTTTGTCATCGATCCCGCGGTGCTTGCTCGGGACCCGAATCCACGTGTCCAGAATGTGATCGAGGAATCGAAAGACGCGGCCATCAAAAAGCCGGTTCTCAAGGAGGGCCAATGGATGGTTCGTGCCCGCATTCCCAAGGATGAGAACGAAGCCTTCGCCGAAGCGGAACACGTTCGTGAGCGCGATGGAATTCAGGTGCTACAGAAAAAACTCCGGGTCTTACTGATGGCCAGCGCGCCAACCCGTGAATTTCAGTTTCTGCGAACCTTCCTTGCCCGGGAAATTCAAGAGAATCGCGCTACGGTGACATTGCTCGTTCAAAACCAGGCGGGAACGGGCGGCAATCTCACTCCCAACCCCGGTGAGGAAGTCATCGTTCGCTTCCCCAACCGGCTCGATTTGTCGGGCACCAAGATCGATCCCAAGGAAAAGCCGTACAACCTCAACGAATACGACCTCATTGTTGCTTTCGATCCCGATTGGACGGAAATCACCCAGCCTCAAGCTGAGGATCTCAAGACGTGGGTGGAACGTCAGGGCGGCGGCTTCATTTACGTTGCCGATCGAATTAATACCTATCAATTAGCGCGGGTAGAAGAGGGTAGTCGGCTTGAGCCCATCCTCGATATCCTCCCCGTTGTTCCAGAAGATGTGATTGCTGTCAAGATTCGCGCGATTGCTCGTACACCGCGGCGACTGTACCTGACTCCCATTCAGGCACAGGGTTCTGAGTTACTCAAGCTTTATGAACCGCCGTCGCGACCACCGAGCGAGTGGACCTCGGATGAAAAAGCTCGGGCCGAGAAACTGGCCAAGGACCCCATCGCCGGCTGGGAACTCTTCTTTACCGACCGTGAGGTGTATCAGCGGGAAGAGGATAAAGTGGAACTGTTCCCCCGGCGCGGCTTCTATTCCTGTTACCCCATCAAGGAAGTGAAACCCGGCTCGCCAGTGTTGGCGGAATTCGCCGATGTTGACGATCGAGGCGAGAAGGTCTTACGACCCTGGTTGGTCACCAATAATCCCAATGCAGCCTGGCGGACCTGTTTCATCGGCTCCGGGGAACTGTATCGGATGTACGCATTCGACAAGGAGTATTATGAGCGTTTCTGGGCCAAGTTGATGAAGTACATGGCAGCCAAACGCAATGTGAAGACGTCACGTGGTCGAGTGCTCACTAACAAGGAATACATCTCCGGCTATCCCATTCGCTTACAGGCCCAAGTTCTCAATACTAGTGCTCGCCCCTATGGTCCTACCGAGAAGGATATCAAGTTCCGCATCGTCCAAACGGGACCCACTGGCGAGAAGAAGGAGTTTGGCCCCTTCGAGATGACGCCCAAGCAAGGCCCTAGTGGCTTTGACGGGTACTACCAGGGGCAGGTGTTGGCCGACCCCAAGCTGTTCCCCACTGGGGAGTACGAATATGCCGCGGTGGTCGATGTGCCCGACAGTGCGGGTGAAGTGCTCCAAGGCAAATTCCGGATCATTCCATCGGATCCCGAAATGGATGAAACACGCCCCGATCTGGCCCGGCTTCTAGAGATGGCCAGTGACGTCTCCGAATTACATGGGTTATCCGATAGCTTGAAGAACGAGTTCTCCAGCCTCCCCAAGGATAATGGTGTGCCAAAATTGTTCTTCAAACTTAACGATGATCTACTTCGGAAGGTACCCGATTGCTTTACAACCAAGGAGACCCGGGCCGACAACCGCGGACCAATGAACGACCTGTGGGACCGTGGTATCGAGTTTCCACAACGTCAGGAAGAGGGCAATTACTGGCAACGCTCGATCCCCAGTTTCCTGGCTGGGAAACACATTCCTGTTAGCTGGGTCATGCTTGTGGTGATTGGCTTACTGAGCTGGGAATGGCTTACGCGCAAACTGCTGCGGTTGGCCTGAGCAAGATGGTCCAGCCATGACGAAACGGTTGGGTGTGGTAGCACGATAGCAAAAGCGAAAACGAAATTTCGCGATTTTGCAAGACCTTAATCTCTGGTGGCGACGATATGGCGACTGTGACCGACACCCCACGAAGCACCCCGCCCCGCGATCCTCGGGTGTATCACCCATTGGATCAACTGCGTGGCATCATCCGACGATATGTGGTCATCGAGGGTCTCCTTTCCGTTCTGATCTTCCTTGTGGCCTGGTATATCCTCGCGCTCATTCTGGATTACGGGGTGTTCAAACTGTTCACCTGGGACTGGGTCCAGGACAGTACACGCTGGCTACGCGGGGCAGTACTTGCCGTGGGGCTGGGCATTCTGGCGGCGATTTTGATCTTCCGAATTGTCCGCCGACTCACGACGGAGTTTTCCTACCCCGCCTTGGCCTTGGTGCTGGAACGGCGGTTCCCGGCGGTCCTGGGCGACCGGCTGATTACAGCAGTCGAACTGGCCGATATCGATCAGGCGGCTCGCTATGGCTATTCGGCGGACATGATTCGGAAAACCATCGACGAGGCACGCGAACGGGTTGGCACGGTTGCGGTGAATGAAGTCTTCAACTGGGGCCGACTCCGAAGTATGGGTCTGTTGGTCATCGGTTTGATTTTTGGCGTGGTGGTCGTTGCCTACGCCAGCCACGCCATTGCCACGCGATCCACCAGCCCCATCCGTGCGGGCTGGAAGCTCGCTCATGTTAGCACCATACTCGCTGAACGCGATCTGTTGTTAATGGATACTCCTTGGCCGCGCCGGGCGCTCATTGAATTGGTCGAAGTTCCCGAAACCGGCATCCGGGTGGCCAAAGATGGTAGCCCTCCGCACGTTCGGATCCGCTCCTACCGTTGGATCATTGCCGATCGGTCCCGACCGGATGGCTGGCGACCCCTCCTGTGGTCGGACGTTACCGAGCAATTGGTCGGTGTGCCAGTCCCCGCTGTGCCGTTCCAGAATTTGAATCTGCCTGAGGAAACCAGTTCACGAATTGCGTTTGCCGGGGTTGCCGGTTTACCGGCGATGCTGACCACCACCAACTTCCCGGACGAGAACCGTGATTTGCCCAATGCAGCCACGGATTGGACGGTGGATAGCATTTGGGAGCGAGCGAGGGACAATGCCGCTGTCCGCGACAAACTGAGCCTTGTGATGGGTGGAGACCGTTACCTGGAATTACAACGTGTCTTCGAGAAGCTGGAGGCCTTGGCCGACGACCCCGCCTTGGGTCGCCGGCTGCGTCGTCTCGATCCACCCGCGAAGGTTGAATTCACCTACAGTGGTCCGCGCACCGCGGGCCGGGGTGGCCTCGACCCCGAGGCGCACGGCGAATACGGTGGAGACATCACCGGGCTGAAGGAGGATGTCGAGTTTATCGTTCGTGCCGAGGATTATCGCACTCCACCACGCTCCATCACCCTGGTTCCCGCCCCGACCTTGACCCGACTGAGTCGAGTCGAATACCAGCCGGCCTATCTGCATTATGCACCTCCGCTTGGTCCCGATCGGCGGCCATTAGGTTACTCGTCTTTGAGCGGTTTGCGGCAAATGATGCCTGAGTCGGCGTTGTCACTGACCGGCGACCGTTCCGTGTTCGTCGTCCCAGCGGGGACAGAGGTTGTGATTACCGGTGTGACAGAATTGCCCATTATGAAAGCGTATGCCCGGCCCAAGGTGGGTCGGGTGCCAGGTGCCCGCCCCGGCTCCGCGGAGTTGGTACCGTTGCCCGTCCGCGATGGGAATACGTTCTCCATCGCCTTCCGCGGTGATGCGAGAATCATCTCGAGCGTCGAGTTCGATCTGATTTTCGAGAACGCAGATCGCGTAAGCAACACCCGTCAAGTGTTGATCCAGGTTAGCGAAGACATGGCTCCGGAAGTCCGCATTGCTCCCGAGGCGATTCGCAAGGTTGGCAAGTTCTATCAGGTTACCCCGCGAGCCAAGATTCCCTTCAACCCCGAAAGCTACATCAAGGATGATGCCGGTCTGAGCAAGGTTGAATATGTGGTGGCCTATTGGCAGGAAGACTCGGCGTTGGGTAAGGCCTTGCGTGCCAGCATTGCCCTGCGCGGGTTGATCGCCCCGGCTGGTCCGGGTGCCATGAATTTCTCCGTACCCCTCCAATCAGCCTATCACAGTAACGCCTTCCGAGCTCTGGATAAGGGCGATAACCGGCAACAAGCCTCGTTTGTACTGGGTCAGTTCAACGCCATGGAAGCTGGGGTGTTTCGCGAGACCGAAGATCATCTCAAGATGTTGCTTAGCCAGCCGCTTGCCAGCGAGAAGCCGAATCTCGTGAAGCGGGTCGCACTGAAGACAGAATTGGTCGAGGTGGCCAACAAGGTTATCTCGCCAGATTCACCGGAAAACAATTCACCCCGCACGGCGTACATCATGGACTCGAGCGGTAAGGAACCGTTGCGAGTCAAAGCGACGGTGACCGATCGCCGGCTCGAAGGAAACCGAATCGTGAAGTTCACCCGTGAAGAAGAACGGACCTTCCGGTATTACACGGCCCTGGAACGGCAGGTACGGGGTGATTACTTCGACATTCGGGCTCTAGGATTGGAGGTGCCTGCCGGTGACATTCAACCCCAACACCAAATCGTTCTGGATATCCAGGCCACGGATACCAACTTCGATACCGGTCCTAAACTGGCCGTGAACACGGCGGGGACTCCACCCGGGCCAATCAATTTGCTTGTGGTCTCGGCCGGTGATCTTTTGGTCGAGATCGGCAAGGAAGAGGAAGAGTTGGGCAAGAAGCTCGATGAAGCGATCCAAAAACTGAATGGTGCCAAGAAAAAGTACGAATTTGTTCACCTGAAAAATGGCTACGCGGGTCTAGAAGAAGTCGATGCTGTCAAAGTTCGCTCGAAGGACACCATTCAGGACGTGCTCAAGGCTAAAGAACTGATCCAAACGGTGGCCCGCGAGTTTCGCAAAATCGAGCGGGAATGCATCGTCAACGATCTTGCGGAAGCAAATATCACAAACTATGGCAAGATTGCTAACCGGCTTGAACGAGCGTTGGGTGAAACCCCCAAGCCCGTCTCGCCCGATGAAAGCCGTGCCCTCGCCTATGAGGAGATGAACATCGCCTTAGGTAATATGCCCCCGCGACCCACCTTCCTGGAAACCGAAAAACTGATGGGGCTCTGCCAAACGCAATTGGAATGGACGGGCGAACAGGGCGAACGCATCTGGGCCGATGCCGAAACTGTCACCGATGCAATGCTGGAGTTGAACCGGCTCACGAACGAGCTTGGTACCATCCGGGCGCTGTTGGGCGAATCCGCTAATAAGGAGAAACTGCGCGGTTGGCTTCGGGATTTGATCGGCAAACAGCGCCAAGTCGGCAAAGAGATCAAGGGCATGCTCGCGGTCTGGGAAGAGGACAAACTCAAACCCACGCCCGCGCTGGGGCCGGTGGGACCAATCTTTCTCGCCAAGGGTGAAACCAAGCGAATCAAGCAAACCATCGACTGGCGGCAATACAAAAACGATACCTTGACCATTAAACTCAGCTCGTCTGACCCCTCGGCGGTGGTCGTGCCTGCGGAGCTGCAACTGGATTTCGAGACCAACACGCTTAGCTTCGAATACGAACTTCGCGCCGCAACGAAACAAGGCGAATACACCGTGACGCTGACCCCCGCCGCGGGTGATCCAGTGGAAGTGAAAGTGACGGTCCGGTAGAAGCAAGGCCTGTTTGGCAAGTTGGAGTTACACACGCTGAACCGACTTCGTTATTGCCGGTGCTTTGTAACAATTTTTCAGGAAGGTTGTTGGATCGCCCTGGTCGGTTCGTCAGAATGGCAGACAAATACGTGTTGTCATCCCGTTCTGGGAGGAGGTTCCCATGTTCCGCCGGTTGCCGACCGTTCTGTCGCTTACCTTTGCCGCGACAGTCGGCCTGTTCGCCCTCAGTTCAGTTCTCCTGGCGCAACCAACGCCGGCTAAAAATGATACGCCGACGACCGATATCAAACGCACCCAGGAAGAAAATCTTAAGCTCTTCAAACGGTTTCAGGAAGAGATGCTGAAGTTGGCTCAACGCTGGGAGAAGAGCGATAACCCCGATGAACGGGAACGGGCCAAGACTCTGCGATCTGCTCTGAAGCTGATAGACGACCGAGGGGTGGAGAATCTTTACAAGGACATTGTGAAGGGGTTGGGTGAAAAGAACCCGAATGAATTCAACACCTTGATTGGCAAGGATGCGAAACTCGTCGCAGCCTTGGAGGAGATTCTCCAGACACTGGAAACTGAGGATGACGCGGAACGACTCCGCCGCGAAATTCGCGAGCTGAAAGAGATCATTAAGGAGGTCCAACGGATCAAGCGCGAGGAAGAGAACCTCCGCGCCCGGACAGAGAATCCCCGGGGCGATGCCAATAAAATCGCGCAGGATCAGAATCGTGTGACCAAGGACACGGAAAACGTTGCGAACAAGCTTGGCGGGAAAGATCCCAAGAACCCTTCCGCTGGAAACCCCTCGAGCGGCAACGATGACAAGTCTGAAGCCAAGCCGGAAAGCAAGCCCGGCGAGGCTTCCCCCGAGATGAAGCCGGAGACACCCGAGAGTAAAGCCGATGGCAAGCCAGGGGACTCGGATGGAATGCCCATGGGGGGTATGGGCGGTATGGAGGGGGGCAGCGAATCGAAACCCAACCCTATGGGTGGAATGCCGGGGGGCGACGATAAACCTGCTTCGATGGGTGGAATGCCGGCCGGCGATTCCAAACCCAGTGGCGATTCCAAGCCCATGGCCGGTGGCCCCATGGACCCCAAGTCGGCGGACTCGAATTCGAAGCCGATGGCAGGCGATGGCAAGCCGCAAGGCAGCGGCAAGGGCGAACAAAAACCCTCTGCTGGACAACAGGGCGGCGACTCCAAACCCATGACGCAGCAAGGGGGCATGCCCAGCCCGGGTGGGCAGCCGAGTGCATCCAAGCCCAGCCAAGGTGGCGGTATGTCCGGCGGCGGGGGAATGCCTCCCCCCGGTGGCATGCAACCGCGGCCCATGGATCAAGCTCAAGAGAATATCGAGCAAGCGGTGCCGCAGCAAAAAGGGGCCGAAGGGGATCTCAAGAAAGGCGACCGCGAAAACGCCTCCAAGAAGCAAGATGAGGCAATCAAGAAACTTGAGGAGGCCCTCAAGGAACTCGAAAAGCGATTGAAACAGCTTCGTGAAAAGGAGCTGGCCAAGCTTCTGGGCAATCTCGAAGAACGGGTTGCACGGATGCTCAAGATGCAAATCGAGGTCTACGAGGCCACCAAGCGCATCGACGAGACGATCCTCAAAAATAAGGGCCAGAAGACCACCGCCGAAATTCAAAAAGCCCAGCGTGAAGCAGACAAGGAACTCGAAATCATCATCGAAGCCGAGAAGGCTCTCAAGCTCATGGAAGGTGAAGGTTCGGCCGTGGTGTTCGCGGGTGTCCTGTCTCAGGTAAAAGGGGACATGGAAGCAGTCCAGAAGAGGCTCAACGAAGCTCGGGTTGAACGTCAAACCCAGATCATCGAGGAGGACATCATCGAGCAGCTTACGATGATGAAGGAGGCCCTGAAGAAAGCCAAGCAGGAACTGGAGAACCAGCAGAGCAATCCGAGCCCGCCCAGCGACGGCAAGCCGCCGCCCCCCAAGCTGTTGGATCTGATTAACGAATTGAAGCTGATCAAATCGCTTCAGGAGCAAGTCAACCGGCGGACCATTGGTTATGCCAAGCAGGATCCCGGCGAACAAGCTAAGGATCCGTTGGTTCAAGCCGAGTTAAAGCAACTGGCAGATCGCCAGAAAGTGCTCCAGGATATGCTCCACAAAATCGCGACCGAAGCCAACCGGTAAATGGGTCGAATTCGCATTTCGGATCCCAACAACACCAGACGGGGTCCGAAATGCGAAACCTGTTGAGTTGCTTGGAGTTGCACGCTATAGTGAATTTAAGATGTTAGTCTCCTCCTCCCCGGTCGTCTTACTGTTGAGTGACCGCGAATCGACAATAAACCGGGTTAGAAAAACCGGGCGGCCGATTCGTGATTGATCAGACGAGGCAACTAGTCCTTCCGTTCAGGAGGTATTCCGTGAAGATTCGCACCCTGTGCGCGGCAGCCGCCCTCTCCACGGGGCTGGTTGCCTTCCCTGTAAACTCAGCTTCTGCCGCTGATCCCGCCAAGCCGGCTTTTGGATTCAGCACGCTGAAGGCAGCGACACCGGCTGCCGCCAAGGCCAAGTGCGAGGCGTATTTGAAAGCAATCAACAAGTTTGATGCGGACGCCTTCAACAAAATCTGGGCCGATGAAAGCCGGACAGTACTTGACCGGACCGCCGACTCGCTTGCTTTGGGCAACAGTGAAGCGGCCGAAATTTTGGCCAATGTTCGTAAGATTGATGCTCCTGCCCCTGCGGAACTCCCAGCCTTGCTTAAGGATCCCAAACAGGACTCCTTCTTCCGCACCAACATTGCTTTGGCATTTGCCAAGGCCGCAGCAAGCCGGAAGGTTTATGAGGAAGCTCTCGAGGCCCTGAATGCGGTGACCACACCGGAAGTCGCGGTTGATCCTTCGGCCTTCTATTTCTTCAAGGCCGTCTGTGAACATGCGACGATGCGGAAGGATCCCGCAATGGGTTCCATCCTTCGGCTACTTGATGACGTGATCGATGCTCCCGACCGCTACAAGATGGTAGCCACTCTGATGTTCTTCGAGATGCAAAACTGGTCGCCGGACCCGAAGGATCTAACCAATATCGAACGACTGATGGACAACAGCGGCCGTCGGCTCGAGTTGGCTCGTGCTGGTGAAAAGACTCAAGATATCCAACGAAAAATTGTGTTCCGACTGGATGAGCTGATCAAGGAACTGGAAAACAAACAAAAGTCGGGCTCTGGGCAGGCGAATGGCGGTAATTGCCCCAACGGTGGTCAGCCGGGAAGCCAACCGGGTGGGAATACGGTACAACCGAGTCAAAACGCTGCGGACAGCACCATCATGGGGGGTAGCGGCCCGGGCAATGTGACGGAGGCTCAGCTACGCAAGATCGGCGAGGAATGGGGTACGCTTCCACCGGAGAAGCGGGCCAAAATCGTTGAGGATATCACCCGCGATCTGCCGGCCAAATACAAGCCGATGATTGATGAGTACTTCAAGTCCTTGAACCGCATCCACGGCTTCAAGAACTAATGCGGCCCTGCTCGACTACGCATACCGGGCGGTGGCCGAATCGCAGGGCCACCGCCCGGATTACTTCGCGACAGGGATGCTGCAACATCGCCCGAACCGTCCTTCCACGTAGGCTGTCACTTGGTCCTGAGCGAGATACCGGCCATGTACGTCTTTTGCCGGGCAATCCTTTTGGCGACTTTCGCCCTTGGATGTGTGCTTTGGGGCGAGGTTTCAGCTGACGATCTGACCACCTCAGCGGGCAAAACACTCAAGGGCAAGCTCGTGAGTGTGGATGCCGAGGGGGTTACATTCAGCACGAGCGAAGCGCAGGTCAAGATACCCCTTCGGGACCTCATCTTGATCGATTTGGGAAACCCGGTTGCTTCCATTCCCAAGGATACGAAATTTAACGAGATGGAACTCACCGACGGCACAACGCTTCGTATCGCAAAGTATGCCGTCAAAGGTAAGAAATTCGAAACGCAATTACTTCCCGGCCCAGAAGGTCAGGAGTTGCCTTCCTTCGAATTGCCGCTCACCGCTGTTTTCTCCGTGATGCGTGGTGCTGAAGATCCCAAGACTCGCGAGTCATGGAAAAAGTTACTCGCTAGTCGGGGAAAGCGGGATCTGTATGTGATGCGTGAGGCCAACGGGCTGAATTTTGTGCAAGGCACCATTCTGGAGGGGGATGAGAAGGGCAGTGTTCTGAATTTCGAGCGCGAGGATGGAACCCGTGTGGAGTTATTGCAACGCTCTGCGACTGGTGGGCTGGTGTTCAACCAACCCCCGCCCGCCCAGCTACGACAGACCTTGTGCAAGGTTCTAGATGTGTTTGGCAATTCGCTCATTGCGGAAACGATCACAATTGGTGAGTCCGGAGTCGTGATCACGACGGTATCGGGGGTTGCGTTCACATATGCATCGTTACGGGCAATTTCCCAACTCGACTTCGCCCGTGGGAACCTGGCCTACCTTTCCGACTTGAATCCGCAAGTGGATACGCCTGCCATTCCGGCGGATGAAAAGGGGTTGCGACTGAATGTGGCAACACCCGTTCTCCGCGATCAAGGTATCGCTGGTGAAACGCTGCGACTGGGCCCGGATAGCTTCTCCAAGGGCTTATTGATTGCATCGGACACCATGTTGACATTTAACATCGCAGGCGAATTCCGCGAATTGCGGGCCGTGTTGGGTATCCCCGAGAATTCGCCAGATGCGGACTTGGAAGCCAAGGTAACGATTGAGGCCGATGGCCGAGTTCTGTTCTCTCAGCTCCTGAAACGCAAAGAGAAACCCAAGAATGTCAATTTGGATGTCAAGGGCGTCCGACAGTTGCGGGTCATCGTTGAGAGTGATTCGCCGACTATTGGCAATCGCATCATCCTTGGCGAAGGCCGATTGCAAAAGTAGTCAGGCTCGTTCTGCCACCGGTGTTTCTTGAGGATCTGTCTGACGAACGTGAATAGTGGTGGACAGTAGCACGCATTGTGCTTGGTGTAATGACGGTTTTAGCTACCACACTTGTAGAGACTTCATCCATGATCCGATGTGGGTTCCAGGTGGTTTTGGCCCTGGCCGTTCCGGTGGCGTTTGGTCTGGGTCTATTGAGCTTTCATCCAGCAACGGCGACTTCAGCCGATATTGATAAAACGGTCCTCGATGCTCAGGCAGAACGGATTGCTGTAATCAAAAAAGTTCACCCAGCGATCGTTGCAGTATGCAAACCAGGTGGAGAGGGGAGTGGATCCGGGGTCATTATTCATCCTGATGGCTACGCGCTGACCAACTACCACGTCGTTGCATCAACCGGCCCGCTCCCTTCGGCTGGTCTAGCCGATGGTGTTTTGTATGATGCGGTACTCGTCGGCCAGGACAAAGTTGGCGATGTGGCGCTCATCAAGCTCCTCCCCAAAGTGAAGGATAAGCCATTTCCCTTTGTGACGCTCGGCGACAGCGATACGGTGAAAATTGGGGACTGGTCACTGGCGATGGGTAACCCCTTTTCGCTTGCCATGGATTTCAGCCCCACAGTGACCTATGGCATCGTCAGTGGGGTCAATCGCTATCAGCCCCCGGCTGGTTCAGGGATTCTGGAATACACCGATTGCATTCAAATTGAGACATCGATTAATCCCGGCAACTCCGGTGGTCCGTTGTTTAATATGAAGGGTGAACTGATTGGCATCAACGGCCGTGGTTCGTTCGAAAAACGGGGCCGTGTGAACTCTGGTGTGGGGTATGCCATCTCCATCAATCAGATCAAGAATTTTCTGGGGCATCTTTACGCTGGAATCGAAACTGATCATGCCACGTTGGGTGCAGCGGTGGGGACGAAATCCGAAGATGCCCCGTTGACACAGATGGTTGTGAAACAAGTCCTCGAAGAGTCCGATGCGTTCCGGCGCGGTTTGAAAGAGGGCGATCAGCTCGTGCGTTTTGCCGGCCGAGCGGTCACCAGCACCAATCAGTACAAGAACATCTTGGGGATTTATCCAAAGGGGTGGCGCGTGCCCTTGGCGGTCCGACGAGATAACGAGCAAATTGAAATGCTCGTGCGGCTCATGGGTTACATCGCCACGGAGAAAGAGCCCCAACCGAAACTGGATGGCCCGCCGATGCCGCCCGTTCCCCCCAAGGGTCCGCCGATGCCGCTACCTCAAGGGGGATCAACCGAGGCCGCCAAATTCTTCAAGCCAAAGAAAGGCTACACCAACTTCTACTTCAATGAACTCGAGCGGGACAAATTACTGGCGGCGGCCAAGAAACACGGTGAGTTCGCTGCTGTTGCAGGTCCGTGGGTTGCCGAGGGCTCCTATGACATGGGCGAACGTAAAGGTACGCTGCGCCTCGACCTCATCCCCGCGTTAAATGATGCCGATCCTTTGGTGAAGCTCAAGTTAAACATTGAAAACAAGCTGTCACCTCTGAAAGAAACTGATGTCACCCTCCAACGGGAGCCGTTGGGCAGTGGTGGCTTGATGATGGCTCTCTATCATTGGCACCGGCTTTTAACACTCGGCCAAAGTGGATTCGAGGCGGAGTTCGCGCATGGGGGGCATGAGCCTTTTTACCCCTATCCAATTGATGGAAGCACGCCCAAATCCTTGGCTGCTCTGCGAGTCGATTGTGATGTGCTTCGCACCAAACACGGCTCGACGGAATGCAAGTGGTACTACTCTCAGGACGATCATCGCTTACTGGGTTTCGAGACGTACATCGTCAAAGATGAGGATCCGTGTGAGGTTTACTTCTCGGATTACCGACCCGTTGAGGGCCGGGAACTGCCCCATCGGATCGAAGTCCGTTATGGCGACAAGCGCTACGGAATCTTGACGATCAGCAAATACACTCTTGGCAAGAAATGAGTTTTACTGGCCTATTTAAACGTGGGCTTGTTCACGGGACTGGCATCATCATGAGTATCCGATCGGGTTTATTTCTCTGTGCCATTGGGGTTGCCCTCGTACCCACCCAGACTCAGGCCGATGAGCCGTTCACCGTGCTGGCTGAGAAGACCAATCAGAAAATGGTCAAGGTTTTTGGTGCCGGCGGCTTTGCACGGCTCAATAACTACGGCACTGGCATCCTGATTAGCAAGGATGGACATATTCTGACGGTGGCCAGTCAACTCCTCGATACGTCGGATCTGGTGGTTCATCTTTACGACGGTCAGCGATTAAGGGCGCAAGTACTTGTTGTGGAACCGGAACTCGATGCTGCCATCATCAAGATCCGCCTCGATGGGAAGAAGATTGATGAACCCAACGATTTAAATTTGGACTACTTCGACTTGGTGGCTGCGGCCAAACGTCCGCCGGCTCAAGTCGGTGACTGGATTCTAGCCCTGACTAATACCTTCGAAATTGCCTTGCGGGACGAACCGCTCAGTCTGCAACGCGGTGTGATCATGGCGTACACCAAGCTGGCGGGTCGGCGTGGTGTGTTCGATTTCCCCTACACCGGCGATGTGTATGTTCTGGATGCGATAACGAATAATCCGGGAGCCGCCGGGGGGGCATTAATCGACCGTAACGGAAATTTGTTAGGGGTCATCGGTCGAGAGATTAAAAATAGTCTCAGTGACACCTGGATGAACTATGCCATTCCCGTCTCTGCCAAGGTGGACCTCAAGGTCAAAGAAACCGTTCAAGATAAGGACGGGAAGCCGACCGAAGTCGAGAAGACCGTGACGATCTCGATGCCCGAGTTCGTCGAACTGGGGATGCAGGGCAAGTATAAGCCCATCAAGCGGGAAACCCGCCCGACAGGTGAAGGTGGGTATCATGGGATCATCTTTGTACCCAATGTGCTGGAACGCACTCCAGCCTACGTGGAAGACGTTGTGCCTGACTCACCAGCCGCTAAAGCCGGGATTCGACCCGACGACCTGATCAGCTTTGTTGACGGTGAGCCAATTGTCAGCATCAAAGCGTTTCACGAATGGATCCGTGCGAATACCCGGGCTGATTCCGTGATCCGAGTGGAGGTGCGGCGGGGTGAGTCCTTGCAAACCATTGAATTGCGTCTGGCCCCTCATCCAGCCAAGCCGGAACCGCCTGTGAAGTCCCAGTTACCTGGAACCAAGATGCAGTAATTTCGTGCGAAATCGTCCCGCGTGCTCTCCATTAGGAATGGAACGAGTTGGACCGAACGGGTTTCTTCCCAAAACGGACTGCAAGCAATGAATTCTTATCTCGCTTTGCCCCGCGTACTGGCTACGCTCGCTGCCCTGTTCGTGGTGCAAACCATTCATGCCAATGACGTGAACTCGGCCACCGAGCAGGCGATGAAGGCCGCCTCGGCCAAGGTAGCTCCAACGGTGGTGAAAATCGAAACTGCCGGCGGGGCGGAGATCATCGGCGGAGGTAAAAAAGGACCGCCCGGTGCGCCTCCCAAGGGCGGACCGACGATTCGAAAGGGCACCGGTCCTACCACCGGACTGATAGTCGATCCCAACGGCTACATCATCACCAGTTCGTTTAACTTCGTCCACCGACCAACGGACATCTTTGTCACGATTCCAGGGCTTCCCACGCGGCTGGTTGCCAAGATTATTGCCAGCGATCAGACCCGTATGCTCACGCTCTTGAAAGTCGAAGCCACCAACTTGCCGGTACCCGTGGCTTATCCCAAGAACGAAATTGAGATAGGTCAATGGTCCATCGCGCTGGGTCGGACCCACGACCCAAACGTCGATCATCCGCCCTCGATGAGTATCGGGATTGTCAGTGCGATCAATCGCATCTGGGGCAAGGCAATCCAGACTGATGCGAAGACATCGCCAGTCAACTACGGGGGGCCATTGGTCGCGATTGATGGCCGGGTGTTGGGCGTGATTGTGCCCATGTCGAACCGTGATGAGGGCGAAACCGCGGGTGTTGATGTTTACGATTCGGGCATCGGGTTTGCCGTGCCGTTGGATGATATCTATGCGGTGCTACCGCGATTGAAGCAAGGCCAGGACCTCAAGCGTGGCTTGCTCGGCATCAACCCTCAAGCAACGGGTTCGCTCTATACCTCGGCGGCGATTATCGGTGCCATCCAGCCCGATTCGGCAGCTGCTCGGGCTGGCCTGCAAGTGGGCGACAAGATTCTGGAAATCAACGGCAAGAACATCCCCAACTATTCCACCCTGCAGCATGTACTTGGGCCCATGTATGAGGGTGACGAAATCACAGTGAAGATTAGTCGGGGCGATCAAGTACGTGAGTTCCAAGGAGTTCGATTAACTGGGGCAACGGCAGCATATGTCGCTGCGTTCCTTGGCGTGCTCCCGATTCGCGATGACCCCGGGCCGGGTGTTGAAATTCGTTATGTCTACCCCAACAGTCCAGCCGAACAGGTCGGTCTGAAGGCGGGCGATCGCATCATGAAACTGGGCCCAGCGGCCTCCAAAGCCCCAACACTTCCCCCCATCCAAAATCGGGCAGCGCTCATCACCATGATGCAGCGGCTCACACCCAACACGGAGGTGCGGATCGAGATCAAACGAAAGGAGGGAGACAAAGTCGAGACGGTCACCGCCAAACTCGTTGCTGCCACAGATACACTCCCCGATAAGCTACCACTCCCGTCGTCGGCTGGAAAAGCACTTGAGGCCCTACCCAAGAGCAAAGGTGATCCCAAGGACCCTTTCGGCCCCCCGAAAACGGGTAGATTCCCCGATGCGCCGACCAGTCAAACCGATGGCCGTTTGAACAGCGAACCGTCAGCTCCGGTTGGCCAGGAAAAGGTCGATGACAAGCCCAAAGTTGAAACTGGGCTTCTGCAACGAACCAACGAGGCGCTTGGTCGTGAGTACTGGCTGTATGTTCCAGATAATTACGACCCCAATAAATCCTATGGTCTCATCGTGTGGTTCCATGCCAGTGGGCAAGGCGGCAAAGACGGCGAAAAAATGGCCAAAATTTTCCGTGAGGTATGTGAAGATCACAACTTCCTCCTCATGGGGCCGAAGTCCGGTAATGCCGACGGTTGGGTACCAAGCGAAACTGAGTTGGTCATGCAAGATGTGAAGACAGTCATGGGCCAGTACACGATCGACCGGACTCGGGTGGTTGCCCACGGCATGGGCAATGGCGGACAAATGGCGTTTTACGTGGGTTTCAATTCGCGTGATGTCTTTCGGGGAGTGGCCACCGTGGGTGCGGTGCTGGGTACAAATCCAAAAGAAAACGTCGCCAACCAGCCTTTGTCCTTCTTCATCGCAGTCGGGGATAAAGATCCACTCCTCAAGGATATTCTGGAAAGCAAGGCTTTGCTCAACGAACGTCGATTCCCCGTGGTCTTTCGTGAGATGAAAGAAAGCGGCAAAGAGTACTTCGACGCTCCGACCTTTGCTGACTTCCTCGCGTGGATCGATTCGTTGGATCGGATCTGATTTCCTCACCTCCTTAAAAGCAGCCCGACTGAGCCCGCTCACCGGGCTGAGGAGTGATTCAGCAATTAAGCTGGGATGGCCGCGGCGTGGCTGAGGCGGATCAGTTGTGCTGCGGCCCAACCTTTATCTACTCGTCTTCGAGATCAACTAGGACCCCATTGTGCGTCAATGATTGAGCTCGAATGACGAATCACTTCAATTCGACATTCCAATAGGCATTATCGATGAAGGATTGCCACGATTGGTACTTCTTTTGTGTCAGCTTCAAGTTCAGTAACGGGCTTCGCTTGGGCTTTTCCGGCTTGCGGATCAGGGTCATGTTTGCTTGCCGAGGGGTTCGACCTCCCTTGCGGACGTTGCAGTCCACACAGGAGCAAACGATGTTATCCCAAGTTGTGCCGCCGCCTTGGCTTCGGGGGATCACATGGTCCAGACTTAGTTCACTGGTAGGGAATTTCTTACCGCAGTATTGACATTGGTTATGATCCCGAGCGAAGATATTACGTCGGTTAAACTTCACGGTTTGTTTGGGTAGCTTATCATAGCTTAGCAATCGGATTACACGCGGTGCTTGGATTTCAGAGGTCGGCGTCCGCACCCAATCATCCTCTTCCTTACGGAAATGGGCTGCTCGGAAAGCGCTGAGTTCCGCCCATGTTTCAAAATCGTAGGTGTTGAATTGGCCATCTTCGAGGTGAACGACCTCAGCCAGTTCTTTACACAACAGGCAGAAAGCTCGGCGGACGGAGATAATGTGCACGGCAACGAACGTCTTGTTCAGCACCAGTACGCTCGCGTCCAAAGCCGAGTAAGCGCCGGCATTCATAGCGGGTGCGGCCTTTCTCAAAGAGACCAACCGACCACGGTTACCCTAACACGCGGCTCGGTCGCAAGACTCGAGGCGCTAACAGATCACCATGTTCAATATTATTGCATCATAACGCCTCGCTTTTGACTCCCGCAACCCCCTCACTCCTTTCGATCTATCAGATTCACACGTTCCACATATTGAGGGCGAAGCAAGGCTCCCCTCCTGATGGGCGTGAATTTCATACGCGTTTTCGTAACCACCGGCTCAGGCGTGGTAGCCAATTGTCAGTAACCATTCCGAAAATCGGCACTTGAAGGAGAGTTAACCGCTGCGTTCGGCCACGGAGAATCACACTCCGTTTTGCCAGCCGTCGCCCGGGGTAGACCAATCCCACATGCTTTGCTCCCGTCACGTTGCCATAAGCTAACACCTGGTGCAGGTCGGAAGCTTCGGGGCGGGGGTGTTTCCATTTCGCATCGAATACCATCTCTGCCTGCCCATCTTTGGAAATGATAAAATCGGGTTGGAATTCAGCAACGCCTGCGTTTAGCCTCGGTTGAACCTGCACCGACCAGTTCGGCAGGTTCGCGTAAGCTCGGACCAGTTGCATACCGAGATACCGCTCAAATACTTGCCCCAAATTCATCAGAAAGGCTGTGGAACCTCCATCTTGTGTCGATGCAGCTGTGAATCCGCTGTGAATCAAGCGACACACTTCCAGCACTGGCTGATAATGTGACAATCTGCGGTCAGCGATTGCGGCTGAAAAGTCGTTTTCCTCCCATTGGCCAGCAGGAATGCACTCCAGGGGGCAAATGGCAACCTGTAAGCGTTTCCGGGTCGCGCTGGGTAGATGTGGTTGAGCCAATAAGTGACTCGCGGTCGCTCGGAGGATGCGGTTCCAGGGTGTATCGAGACCCAATACCGATTCACGGATCTGGAATCGATCCGGAAACGCCCGAACCGCAGCTTCTCGAAGTTGCTCGACCGTTCGCAGCTTGCCGCGCAGAAACGGGGCTACGCTATCCTGCTCGTGGTAACCGGGGAACAGCCCGTTGCGCTCCAATTTACCGAGTCGATGCAGGAACTCCTCGGCCATTAACATGAGGAGTTCTGTTTCCAGTTCACCCGTCGCTTCATGGCCTTGTCGCGTTGGGCGGAAACCTAATAGAAGCTGCAGGGTCGGCCAGGGAACCTGGGGGCGAATCGCGAAACGGCGACTTGGACCGTCGAACCAGCCCACGAAGCCGCGAGGTGTGATTCGGTAAACGTTTGGCTGAAAGCACGGTCTTACCTCGACCAGTTCCCGAGCCTGCGTGAGCAAAAAGGCCACTTCTCTCGGGGGAAGGACCACTCGAGTTGTCTGGCGCTCCACCAGCCGAATCGTTAGCCGGCTCATCGGGTTCACCGCTGATCATAGAAGGCTGGATGATGAAGGCTCTCGGTTTGCCAAAGTGTAACAACTCATCTTTGACCCCGACGCAATTCACATCTCAGGTGCAGACCTCAAACAGTATGGTCTGCAAAATAGCGACGCGACTTCAAAAGCCGCTCAGGTGTATAGGCCTTGAGTCGCTCCTCGTGACCACCGAAGTAATCGCGTAGCACTGGCGTGATGTGGTGAGACCAGATAGCAGTTAACTTTTCGCTGTTGAATGCAGGAACCATGAAAAAGCTGTGCCCGATCTGCTTTTCGGGGCCGAGGTCGCGGGCAAGCCGACCATTCAACTCCTCAAACACGCGAACCACGCGTTGGCTGAATAGCTCATCAGCATCGTCGGGTGGGTTTGCTTCGAGCCAGCGAGCCAGGATCGCGGCGTCGGCACGCAGTTCCACGAAGGAGAATCTGCGACGAATCGCCTGATCGAGCGCGAGGGTAGAGCGATCCAGCGGGTTCATGGTCGCGAGCAAAAACAAATTGTCCGGTAATCGGAACGGTCGCTTTGAGTAAGGTAATGTGACTGCCTCGTTCCGGTATTCCAACAGAAAGAGCAATTCCCCGAAAATGCGGGGGAGGTTGCCCCGGTTCAGTTCGTCCACGATGAGCACATGCGGTTGCGCGGGACGACTAGCTGCCTGATTGACAAAAGCTCCGAAGACGCCGTCCTCAACCGGATACGTGACAGTAGTGTGGTCCCCCGTTTGGACGCTGCGGACCCGAATTCCCTCCACAAATTCCTCGTAGCTGTACGCCGGGTGGAATTGCACCAGTCGGATACAGTCCGGTTGATCGTGAGTGAGTAACCGGGCCAGGCTCCTGGCGACGTGAGTCTTGCCCGTACCGGGTACGCCCTGCAACACCAGTTGCCGTTTGAGCCGGAGTAATCCCAGGACACGATCCAGCCACACTGGGGACAAAAACGTTTCCCGGTGAAACCTGGCCGCATCGTAAGGCTGACCCTGCTCCGGCTCGCCGGCACGGCGTCCAAGTATTGTCCGGGGGTTTTCCTCGGCCGCGCAGGCAAACAGCGGCAGAAGCCGGTCGAACGTCAGAAGAACTTCACCGGGAAGTTCTTCAGCTCGCAGCAATGGATCACTTGGATCGTGGTGCACACCGGCAGCGATTGACTTATTCGTCGCCCAAGCCCGGAGATCAGCGGGGCAAGTCATCGGGTGCTCGGTACTCAGATCATCGTTAGCCCAGAAGCGAATCTGGCCGAGAACCATCCCGGGGTGCAAAGCACGAAACACTATATCGGCGTGGCTCTGGACGGCCTGCCGAAACTGTTGTCCCGCGTCTCGGGCGGATCGGCCCAAGTGAAAGCCGTAACGAACTCCATCACCGGCGACTCGAATGAAAAACTGGGCATCAGCCCGTTTCACCCCTCGGCTTCGCCGATAAAACGTGACCCATTGCACGGGCTGGTACGGCTGACCGCGGCCAAAATCGTTCTTGCAAATACTGGTTAAGGCCCGCCCTGGGAGTGGATCGCACTCCAGGTCCCAACCGTGGTCTCGATTGAGAACTGGTTGCACATACCGCTCGGCTACGGCCTGGCATAGCTCGATGAGCGGTTCGCGCAGAACGAACCAATAACGATCCCGCTGTTCGGTCATCCACTGACGATTGTTTCGGACGGCTAATTCATTGAGAAAGTCGAATGTGTCGGTGCAGAACCCTGCAAAACCTATTCGCTCTGGCTCGTTGTGTCGGTGACCCGCGGTCCGCACCACATCGGGCAATTCCGCCGGATGAACTCGGAACGTTTCACGCAGTACCGTGGCCACCTCACACCACAAACGAGCACGATCCGTGAGGGGAAGGTTTGGACTATAGGCATCATCAAGCTGGGGCAGGGCGGTTTCCCATTCACGATCAGGGAAAGCGGTCATAAACGCTTCAAAGGCTGCTTCGTGTTCCTGGTTCGCCGTCAGGGCTCGGAACTGGTTTAATGCGGTACTTGTTGTCACCGAGATTTCCCGTAGGCGGTTCCGCAAAGGATGGTTAATCCGAACTTCTCGTATGGCGGTCTGAATTGCTACTGGACCAATCGACCAGGCCCAAGCAAAGGGATCGGTCGATGGTGGAGCCAGTTCACGACCTGGAGTTCGAGAAACCCGTTCGAGAAAATCCGCCAACTGCCAATCGCTCAAACTCGGGGCCGCCTCGGCCAGTTGTGACCATGCTTCGTAAAAGGCCGTAACGCGAGCTGCGACGTTCGCCGTTCGGGGAGTCAACAGTTTCAATTTCGTCAGACCTTTCTCCGTTGCCGGGCACCACCGAGCCCCAGCTGCCATCGCCGTCCAAAACCCTGGGCCAACACCGGAAACGTGATATGCCTGGCCTGGAGTCAAACACCGGGCCAAACGCTCGGGTAGGGGATCCTGACCCCGAATCAGATGTGCCAACCCAAACCGCAAGAAACGCACCTGCTTGGTAAATACGTTCGGGTGCCAAACAACGGGTAGAACCTGCCCGGTGAGCCGCCGAAGTTCAATGGCTAGGACTTCGTCACTGGCCGAATCGAGGAGGCTAGCCAATGACTCTGCAGAAAGTGGCCGATCCGAGGGGTGAGATCGGTACTGTGCCAGTAGGGGTAAAAGCGGTAGTTTCCGGTTGTGTACGTAAGCCTTCGCCATGTCCTGGCGCTCAATTCCAATGTCGCAATAATTTGTAACAGTGATTGATGATAGCAATTCGCGATAGGAAGACGCGATCAGAAAAGAGGGGAAAGACCACTGACAGAAAACTCGACCAAATAAAAAATGTCTCGCCGGAGGCTGCTGCGGCGTCGCCCATTCACCGCAGTTACCAACCGGCGAGACATATAAACTATACGCAATGTTTTTGTTCTGAGCAACTCATCGAGTCGGTTTTTTCTGGTCTTAGGCCTCTCAAGTGTCCGATTTTACGACACCAGCACATGGATAAGTAGCTTAACCCGTTGAAAAGTCGAAACTTACGTAGGAGGATCTAGACCGAACATATGTCGATTTTCTCGATTGAAATTAAGATAGGTAACGATGCAATCTCGATCGGGATTGTGTTAAAACGGCACAAACTTGAAGTGATTGCGGGACTTTTTCAATGTTGTTGAATTGATAGAATATTTGTTGGGGTGAATTGTGATCCGCTCCCTCGCCGGCCAATCCGGGTCTAGTAATCCAAGCGTCGCCAAGAAATCGTCCCGCAAACTAGTAAATCCATAAGGTTTCACACAATCCACACGAATCCCAATCATAGTTGCATTATTAAATGAATAGCTGTTGTTTCGATTCGGGAGGAGCACCCGTGGTGGACGCTGTCGTCATCTCGGATATCCACCTCGGTAGTGAGAATTGTCAAGCGAAGTACCTGGTGCATTTCCTGGCCTCGATTCGTAAGGGTCTGGTTCCGACGCGACGGTTGATTTTAAATGGCGATGTTTTTGACTCGATCGATTTTCGACGGTTGAAAAAACAACACTGGAGAATTCTGTCCTTATTACGCAAGCTGTCCGACGAAATCGAAATTACTTGGATCAACGGCAATCATGATGGTCCGGCGGAGATTGTGTCGCACCTGTTAGGCGTGACGTGCACCGATGAAGTGATCCTGGAAAGCGGCGGAAAACGGATTCTCTTTCTGCACGGGCACCGATTCGACGAGTTTATTTCCCGTTACCCCGTGATTACCTGGATTGCCGACCGAACCTATCAATTGCTGCAGAAGATTGATAAGTCGCATTACTTCGCCAAACTCGCCAAGCGAAAGAGCAAGACATTCCTTCGGTGTGCAGAGAAGATCGAGCAAAAGTCAATCCAGTATGCCGGTAAACGTGGGTGTGATGTGGTTTGCTGCGGGCATACTCATCACGCAGTGATCAATACACACGGACCGATCCATTACTTCAACAGTGGTTGCTGGACTGAAAAACCCTGCCATTATCTTACGGTGGACAACGGCTCTGTGGACTTGCACAGCTACACGGAAGAGGTGCCCGACGAGGTACTGGAGGCCATGACAGGAGGTCAGGTCACCGTAAGGGAACAATCAGTGCCAGTACAATCGTGACGAGCATCGCGGTGCTGCCCAGAACGCAAAGCATGGGCGTCCAGGTTTTGAGTGCCTCCAGCTCAGTCAAACCACCCATTTTGGCGAAAATCCAGAAACCCGAGTCGTTCATCCACGAGCCGATCAACGATCCCGATCCGATCGCCAGGGCCAGGTACACCATGTGAAAGCCAAGCTCCTCGCCCGAGCCGATCATGGCAGCGAACATACCCGAAACCGTGATCATGGCTACCGTACTCGAACCCTGGGCTACCTTGAGGATTGCGGCCACCACGAATCCAAGAATCAGGTACGTGATTCCAGTCGCAGTTCCGCCCGCGAAGAGCTTCTCGATAGCGGGGCCAATCTCGGCTGCTTTGAGCATCGCGCCAAATGCTCCTCCGGCAGCGGTGATCAGAATGATGACACCTCCGCTCATCAAGGAATTTTCAATCAGGCGTTCGGTCTCGCCTCGGCTGGGCCGACGTTGGCGAATGTAGAGGCCCACGGCCACCGCGGCCGAGACCATCAAAGCCAAGTTGGCATCGCCGATCAGTTTGGCATAGGGAAGAATCTCCCGTCGCAATGTGCTATCCTCCGGTTGCCCGGCTGCCAGAGCTGACACCACCGTATGAGTAGTAATCAGAACCACGGGAAGCAGGACTGGTAGCAACGACAGGCCCAACGCCGGTAATTGGTCGTCTGGGATTGGTTCGGGTACGCTAACACCCGGTAGCTCTCGCATGGCGATGGGGCGCTTGCGATTCAGGTAACCGGCGAAGACCAGCCCGGCGGCGGCAGTCGGCAGGGCGACGACCATGCCCATGACAATCATCATTCCTAAATCGATGCCCAATTGTGTCGCCATGACCAACGGCCCGGGTGTTGGCGGGACGAGAGTATGAGTAATGGCACCACCGGCAACGATCGCGAGCAGGTACAGAACATAATTCTGGGATGTGCGCCGGTACAGCGAGCGGGCCAATGGGACAAGCAAATAAAAGACGGTATCGAAGAACACCGGCATGGCCAGAACGTAACCACTACCAGTGAGAGCGATCGAAGCATGCTTTTGACCGAGCAGGCCCAAAAAAGCCCGGACGATGCGGTCGGCAGCTCCGCTCTCCATCATGCACATGCCGATGACCGAGGCCAGGGCGATGACGATCCCGATTTGCCCCACTGAGTTACCAAAGGCCACTGCCACCCGAGCGACTTTGTCTCCCACGGGACCCGTGGCCAGGCTACTGACAACCATCGCCGAGAGAATCAGAGCAATAAAAGCATGAACTCGAAAAACCACAATTAAGCCGATGATTGTGGCAATGCCGAGTACCAGAATCAGCAGTGGATGCATGATGACCGTTGTGAGGAGAGTTCGTGTGGCGTGCTGAAGATGCCACAAGCCTGCCGTTTCTGCAACCCCCTAGTTCTACAACTCCCTTACCCACACAGTTGAGCCCGCTACCGCCCATTTGCCCCGCGTGTCGCTGCTCATGGCAAAGCTTCTGTGAAGACATTCAGTATGGCCTGCCACGGCTCAGATCCTGCCGGAGGGTTCTTGCAAATACCCAGGCGGTTGACATTTGCTCGTGGATCGTCCATCGTCAAACGAAGCTGCTGTTCAACCACCAACAGTTGCATGCGGCGAGGTTCCCCATGGCCACTCACAAAATTCCTTATCCGCCAAGCCCGGAGGATGTCCCTGCGGGGCTGACCGATTATCCGCCGTCTTATGTTAAGCAACAGAACTTATTGTTGGCGGGGCTGTTCGTTTTCCTGATCGTGTACCTCGGGCTGGTTCTGCTCTTCGGCATGTTGGTGGTCTGGTTTGCGCTAACATTATCGGATTTTCTGGTCGCAAAGATCCTCGGCTTGGTATTGTGTGGGACTTTCTTCTTGTTCCTCGTTAAAGGTTTCTTCAAGCGACTACCGGTGGCCAAGGAGATGCACATCGAAATCACTGCGGAGGAACAGCCCGTCCTATTTGGTTTCATTCATCAGCTTTGTGAGGAACTGGGTGCACCTGAGCCGAACCAGGTGTTCGTCGCTCCGGATGTGAATGCCGCTGTGATACCTCGCTCTTCCTTGATGAACTTGTTTGTGGAGCCAAAGAAGGACCTTCTTATTGGTCTGGGGTTGGTGAATTGTGTGAATCTTAGCGAGTTCAAGGCGGTACTGGCTCATGAATTTGGTCACTTCAGCCAATCGGCTGTGGCCTCCAGTTATACCTATGTCACTAGCCAGATCATCGAGGATTTGATCGCGGGCGAAGATTGGTTTGATCGGTTCATCGGGTGGTGTAAGCGACAGGACACGGTTATCGCGCTTTTTGGTCATGTTGTCAGTACGTGTTTGTGGATCGGTCGGAAGATCCTCGAATGGCTTTATAAAGGAATCACGTTACAACGACTCGCCGTATCGCGGGAACGCGAATTCCACGCCGACTTGGTTGCTGTCCGGGCGGCAGGTAGTAACGCCGTGGTGCATTGCCTGTTACGCACGGAATTTGGGCATCAATGTTTCCTGCAGGCCCTCGACGACTTGCACACCGCCTTGGACCACAAACTGTACTCCAACAATTTGTACCTGCATCAGGACTGTGCAGCCGCGGTGGTACGACGCAAGAAGAAAAATCCGAAGTTGGGGCTGCCGCCGGTCCTCAATTCACCCACCGATGGGAAAACGATTCAGGTGTTCGATCCCGAAGACGAAGAGCTGAACGACGATCTCCCACCCATGTGGCGCACGCATCCCTCGAATTCCGACCGGGAAGCCAATGCCAAGGCCCAGTTTGTCGCGGCGACTACCGATCACCGAAGCTCGTGGATCTTGTTCAGCAATCCGACCGAACTCAAGCAGCGGATGACCTACAAGTTTTATCGCATGGTCTTCCGCATCCCAAGGAACGCAGATCTGACCGATGCGCGGCAAGTCCAGGAGTACATCGATAACGAGCACGCCGAGACCACCTACGATCCGAAGTATCACGGTGCTTATGATGACCGACCTCTGGAACCGGGGGATCTGGCCGAACTCAATGACATGATCGCCACTTCGCCTTGGACCGAAGAGCGCATGGCAAGCGTCTATGCTCGGCTCTACGAGGGCTGTCAGGACCACGTGGAGGCCCATGCTCACTTGCATCGGCAGTTAGCCTCCCTCAACGCCGAAATCGTGGGCAAGCCGTCGGCCAAGATGAAGCGAACGATTAAGACAATGGAAAAACAGCTGGATGACAACTGGGAATGGTTCAAGTCCTTCGATCGTCGGGTTTACCTGCTGCATGTCCAGATGGCCGCCCAGGTCAATTCGCAGTGGCGGGATGAACTGATCGAGCGTTATCGTTTTCAGTTGGAAGTGCAACGGTTCTATGAGGACGCCCGGAAAAATTATGAGAACGCGGACTGGTACATTGATACCTATCTCGCAGCGGCCCGTGGCCGGATTCAGGTGCCAGCGGACTTTGGTGCTGAGGTCATTTCCGTATTACGATCGGCCTGGAAGGTGCTGAAGAAAATCGTCCAGGATGCACAGGAGGTGAATTTGCCTGCCATGAAGAACTTCGTCGAGGGCGAACGACTGGCCGATTTCATACTTGATGGCAAGTTGGTATCCGAACCACCCTTATCTGAACTTAAGGGCACATGGGTTGAAAAGCTCATGAAACAACTGCAAGGTGTCAAGAACCGTTGTTTTCGTCTCCATTTCAAAAGTGTGGGCGGCATTCTGGCGCTGCAGGAGAAGATTGCCGCAGCTTGGCTCGCGGCCCGTGAGCCAATCCCAGCGGAGGTTGCGGAGCCGATCCCGGCCGACGTCATCCCTGCCGAGGTAGTGCCGGCTGAGACAGTGAACGAGCACCCTCCTCCGGAGGTCGTACCAGTTGCCCCGGCTTCCACCACCGATTCGACTTGCTCAACTCCACGCAGCAATGAAAGGAAACGGCCTGGCGTTCGGATCACGCACGTCAAGCCCGGAGATCCTTTCCCATTTACCAGCTGAACACCGTGAATAACCATCGACTGGGAGGGTGAGCCCTTACAGCTCCGTGGAGGCAAATCGTACGCTTTCACCATATTTTTTCTGGAGTTCCTCCCGGGCTGTCTTGCCAAACTGCGCCTCGGGTAGCACCAGAGCGGTGAGATTCTCGGGAACGGCTGCATCCAACAAGTGACGGAGACCACCTGCAGGGATGGGATTGGAACGCAAGTCCAATTCCACGAGGTGCTGCCAGAACTTCGCCCGGGTGAGGTGGTACAGTTCACGTTCGGCGATCTGGCAGTGACTCAAGTCGAGCGAACGAAGACCTTGCAAGTGGGGCGAGCGGGAAAGCGATCGAGCGGCCCGGGGCGTGAGCGGATTGCGACTCAGCTTGAGCCGACGAAGATTCTTCATCCGGGGTGATCCAGCCAGTGCATCCATACCCGAGCCGCGTACGGTCGTATCGGAGAGATCCAGAACTTGTAGCGTGGGCGGCAAGTGCTCGGCCAAATCCCGCCAACCGAGTTGGCCCAAGGGGTTGGCCGCCAGGGTCAATGCCTCCAGGTGCTGGATCATGGGGAGTTGCAGGAGATCCCGCAAGGCGTGGTCCGCCAGACCCATATTGGAAAAGGAGAGCCGTTGCAACTGAACCGGCGCACGTTCAGGAAGTATCTCAAGGAGAACTCCGAGCCAGTCGTGTCCCATGCGGAAGTGCAGCCCCTGAATACTCGCGCCGAGAGGCGAAGCGAGCAGATCAGCAACCACCATCGGCATACCCGCGCCACTGGAGCGTTCAAAATAAATATCCCGGATGCCCTGCGCGGCGGGGGTCTCCCGCAGAACCCGCAGCGGTTCAATGGGGTTGGTCATGAAATGCACCTGACGCAGTTGAGCCACCAGGGGGGAGGCAGCGAAGGTTCGCCACTGATCCCATGTCGCCGTCCAGAGCGAAAGCTCACCCACCGGCACACGGCCCACGATATCAGCTTCCTGTTCCGCCCAGTCGACGACCGAGCGGATGTTGAGACGATATCCAAACCCCCGGTGGAACGGCATCGCGGGCCATTCCAGTTTGAATCCATCGAGCGGCGGCAGTGTATTCCGAAAAGTGTGCCCCGTAACCCAATCGGGGTGTCGCCAGCGACAAGCGACGGCCAACGGCTCCCAAACGGGCGTGCGCGCCAGTTCGATCTGCATGCGGATGAACTGGGCTTGCTGGGGTCGGTCGTTTTCCTCGTACCAGTCGGCCAGGACGAGCCGGGGGGTGTCGTCATCCGGGGCGGTACAAATCGCAGCCAGAAGCGCATCGTGATCCGTCATTAGTATCAGGAAACTGGGGTGCCCAGCGATCTGCTGACCGACCAGGCACCGCAGCGCGTGGGGTTATTTCAGCTGCTTCCACAGGAAGGTGTAAGCTAGCGACGACATGAACGCTAATTGCTTATTGTCGGCCGCGCCGCCGTGGCCGCCTTCGATGTTCTCATAATAGAGCACATCATGTCCCAGCTCCTTCATCCGAGCCACCATTTTGCGGGCATGGCCGGGGTGAACGCGGTCATCGCGGGTGGAGGTAGTAAACAGCACCCGGGGGTAGCGGGTCTCCTTCTTCAGGTTATGGTAAGGCGAAAAGGTCTTGAGGAAGGCCCACTCGGCGGGCTGATCCGGATCACCATACTCGGCCGCCCAACTGGCACCGGCCAGCAACTTGGTGTAGCGTTGCATATCCAGAAGCGGTACCTGACAAACGATGGCCCCGAATAGCTCGGGGTAACGTGTGAGCATGTTGCCCATCAACAGGCCACCGTTGCTGCCGCCCTGAATGCCCAGATGCTTCGGGGAGGTCACCTTGCGGCGGATCAAGTCCTGCGCCACGGCGGCGAAGTCCTCATAAGCCCGATGCCGGTTTGCCTTCAACGCGGCCTGGTGCCACTTGGGACCAAATTCACCCCCGCCGCGGATGTTGGCCACTACATACACGCCGCCCTTTTCCAGCCATGCTGCCCCAACGGTCCCGCTATAGGCCGGTGTCAGCGAGACTTCAAAGCCGCCGTAGCCGTACAGCAACGTCGGGTTCGTGCCATCGAGCTTCAGGTTCTCGCGAGCGACCTGGAAGTAGGGGATCTTCGTTCCGTCCTTGGATGTGGCCTCATGCTGGCTGACTACCAGACCCTTGGCATCGAAAAATGCTGGAGCCTGCTTCAAACGCTCCGGTGCTCCCTTGCCAATTGTTCCGATCGACAAGGTCGAAGGCGTGATGTAGCCGCTCACGGTCAGGAAATAGTCATCGCTCTGGTGTTCATCCACAGCCCCGGCGCTGGCCGTGGCAAACGCCGGTAAACCCGGTAACTCCTCCCGCTTCCATTGGCCCTTGTCCGGCGTCAGGACATACAGCCGACTGCGGACATTATCCAGTTCGTTCAGGATGATGTGGTTGCGGGTCGGCGAGTAGCTCTCCAGGGATTTGCGTTCGGTTGGCTCGAAGAGCATGTCGAGCTTGCGTTCTGCCTTTAGGAATGCCTCGAAGTTGCTGGCCAGAAGTGCCCCTGCGGGGTAGGTGGTGCCCTGGACGGTCCACGGGCTGCGGAGCTGGATCAAGAGCCATTCCCGATGAACGGTGGCCTCGGCATCCGCTGGCTTTTCGATCTTGGTCAGCTGACCATCGCGGAGGAGGAACAACTCGGTCTCGTAAAAATTCACGGCCCGATAGACAAAGTCTCGCTCGTAGCCCGGCGTCGCATCGTGAGTGGCTCCCACGGCGACATCCTCTGGCTTGCCCTCAAAGACCAGCTTGGCGTCGGCAAGCTTGGTCCCGCGCCGCCATTCCTTAACGATTCGGGGATACCCGGATGACGTGAGTGAGCCGGGGCCAAAGTCGGTCGCCACGAATACGCTGTCCGTGTTCCGCCACGCGATCCGGCTTTTCGCCTCGGGCAGGCTGTATCCGTCGGTGACGAACGTCTTGGTTTTCGGATCGAACTCCCGAACGACATCAGCATCGGCTCCCCCGCGGGAGAGTGCAATTAAGCAGCGATCATAACTCGGCTCCAACCAGGTCGAGCCGTGCCAGACCCAGTTTTCCTTCTCCGTGGCAGCGAGGGCGTCCAGATCAATGACGGTTTCCCATCGGGGTTCCGGCTTGCGATATTCGTCGAGGGTGGTGCGCCGCCACAGGCCACGGGGGTTCTTCTCGTCACGCCAGAAGTTGTAGTAGAACTCCCCGCGTTTGGTGATAAAGGGAATCTTGTCCTTGGAGTCCAGGATCTTTAAGAGCCGTTCGTTCATCGCCTGAAATTCGGGAGTTTTGGTCAACTCCGCGACGGACTCCGCATTCCGTTCCTTGACCCAGGCCAACGCCTTGTCCCCCGTGACATCCTCCAGCCACAAGTAGGGATCCGGATCATCGGCCATGGCCAAGGGCACGGCGAGAGCCACCGTGGCCACAAACGCAAGCCCGAAATACATAAAAGCCTCCTCGGAATGGGGCGGGCGATCCTGTTGCGCCGGGTCATCCCCGCGGCGATCGATCACACAACCGGGCCGGGGATAGACCGCATGAAGACGATTCTCCCGCCCGAAGTGCCCCGTACCTTTCAATACATCGGAACCGTTGGCCGACAACCGTGATTGCGTCGAACGGGTTGTGGGCGACCGTCACACGTGTCTTGCCAAGCGGCTCCAGCAACGGCCAACCGCATCGCTTACTACTAGAAGTATTCTGAATGAGAAAAGCACATAAAGCAACGACATTCTCATGAAGACGTTACTTTACGTAACGCGTGGGTCTTGTTGGCCACCGGTGGGCACCGCATGGACGTTGGAAAGCTGCTCGTTGGTCTGCTTTCTGGACAGCCCTACCGGCAGTGAGTTAAGATAGGCCCACTTGTTCCGCTGGGGATAATCGTGTCATGGCCGCTGATCCACCATTCCGAGTTGTGATGGACTTGTTGCGAAGCGGTGATGAGGACGCTGCCCGCTTGATTGTCGCGAGATATGGCCGACGATTGATTGGGCTGGCGGCCGCCCGGTTACCGGCTCCGGTGCGTGCCAAGGAGGATGAGGACGATGCCGTTCAGAGCGCACTCAAAAGCTTTTTCAATCGCCATCGGACTGGGGAATTGAACCCGGACGACTGGGAGCAACTCACGACTTTGCTGATGTATCTCACCATGTGCAAGGTCGATCGGCGGATCCGGAAATACTTGGCACACAAGCGCGATGTCCGCCGGGAAGCCTCCACGACCACCGCGACGGACTCGGATACGGCGACCCGTTGGGAAGCGGCCGGACCGGATCCGACGGCGGACGAAAAAGCGGTTGCTGAAGAGACCCTCCGGGAGGTGCTACGGAAACTGTCGCCTGGTGAGCAGCACATTGTCACCTTGCGTTTGCAGGGCTATCCGATTGGGGAAATTGCTACGTTGGTGGCCAAGGATGAGCGAACGATTTATCGCGTTTTGGCTGCAGCGCGTGACTATGTGAGCACCATGCTGGAAGTCACGTCGTAAGATCCCGGCTCGGTTGTAAGCCTGTGCTCCCGCGGGGGTATCTGCTGGTATTCGCCGGTTGATGGGACTTGCCCAGACGCACCATGACACACCCTCCACGGCTAATCCTTCGTTCTGTATCGGTGGTTGCATTCCTCATCGCTGCGACGCTGTTGGGGGGGTGCAGTCGCAAGACGCCCGACCCGGTCAAGACGCCGCCACCGGTCGTCACTGTGACCAACCCGGTGTCGAGTCTGGTGACCAATTATGAAGACTTCACGGGCCGCATGGAGGCCTACAAGTTTGTGGAATTGAAGTCGCGGGTGACGGGGCAGCTGGAAGCGGTCTTCTTTAAGGACGGGCAGGATATTACCGAAGGCAAACCGCTCTTCGCCATCGACCGCCGCATTTACAAGGCCGAGTACGACCGGGCGCGCGCGGCCCTCACCAAAGCGGAGCAACATTTCCAAACCGCGCAAAAGAACTTTCTGCGGGAAGACGATCTGCGGAAAACGGGGACCGGCTCCAAGGAAGCCTATGACAGGGCGGCCGGTGAGCTTGCGGAGGCCGAGGCCGATATTGCCTCGGCGGCCGCTGCCCTGGAGTTGGCCGAGGCCAATCTCCAGTTCACCCGTATTGCGGCACCCTTCGACGGCCGGCTGAGCAAACGTTTGATCGATCCGGGCAATCTGGTCAAAGCCGACGAAACCCTTTTGACCACGATCGTCGCTCTGGATCCCATTTATGCGGCATTTGATGTGGATGAACGGACGGTGATCTGGTTCCGTCAGTTGATCAGCAAGGGTGAGTTGAAGTCGTCGCGGGAAGAGCCACGCTACGTACACATTGGTCTGGCGGGCGACGACGAGGACCAGTTCCCCCTGACGGGGCAAATCGTCTTCACGGATAACCAAATTGACCCCAACACCGGCACGCTCCGAGTCCGGGCGCTAGTCCGCAATCCCCGCTTGCCACGGGAGCCGTGGTATCTGCTCTCCCCCGGGCAATTCATCCGCGTTCGGCTCCCCATCGGGAATCCCCACCCCGCCTTACTGGTACCCGAGAAGGCCATTGGTACCGACCAGGGCCAGAAGTTTCTTTATCTGGTCAACGCTCAGGACGAAGTCGAACGCCGCAATGTGCGGGTGGGTCAAAACTACGGCTCGTTGCGGGTGATTGAGGACAACGTGCTGCAACCGAGCGATCGCATTATTGTGGACGGGTTGCTCCGAGTTCGACCCGGTGCCAAGGTGAACCCCAAACCCGGCGAACCGATCGCTCCCCCTGACAGCAAAGCCCCCCCGCGTGAGTCCGCACCGATGCCGCGGTCACGGGAAGCCGCAGCTCCGAGGACCCGCTTGCTCCCAGCAGACACACCCTGATGATTCCCCGGTACTTCATTGACCGACCGATCTTCGCCACCGTACTGTCAGTGCTCATCACACTGTCGGGTGCGGTCGCTCTGACCTCGCTTCCGGTGGCGCAGTATCCGGAAGTCGCCCCGCCCACGATTCAAATCGATTGCAACTACCCCGGTGCCAGTGCTCTGGTGGTTTCCCAGTCGATTGCCGCTCCGATTGAACAGCAGGTCAACGGCGTGGAGGACATGCTGTACATGACGTCGCAATGTACCAGCGACGGCAGTTACACCTGCACTATTACGTTCAAAAGCGGCAGCGACTTGAACATGGCACAGGTGCGAGTCCAGAACCGCGTGAATCTGGCCTTGCCGCAGTTGCCCGAGGTCGTCCGGGCCACCGGGGTGACCACTCGGAAGCGCTCGCCGGAGCTGTTGATGACGGTGGGGATCACCTCGCCACCGGAACCGGGTTACCCCAATGGCCGGTACGATCAGCTGTACTTAAGCAATTACGCGGTGCTGCGATTGCGAGAAGAGTTGCAGCGGCTACCCGGCATCAGCGATGTGACGATTTTCGGCCAGCGCGATTATGCCATGCGGCTCTGGGTGGATCCCGACCGGCTGGCAGCGCTCAACCTGACGGCCACCGATGTGGTCAATGCCATTCGTCAGCAGAACCTGGCCATCGCAGCGGGCCAGATTGGTCAACCGCCGGTAGGCTCGGGGCAACCCTATCAATTCACGTTGACCGGTGTGGGTCGCCTGGTTGAACCGGAAGAGTTCGAACGCATCGTTGTCAAGGTCGGTCCCCAGCAACAACTCGTCCGCGTCAAGGATGTCGCCCGGGTCGAACTGGGGGCGCGCGTTCAGGACATCACCAATCGTTTTGACGATAAGCCCACGGTTGGGCTGGCCATCTTCGTGCTTCCCGATTGCAACGCGCTGGAGACCAGCGAGGCTGTGAAGCAGACGATGGCACGGCTCAGCAAGGACTTTCCCCCCGGCATCATGTACGAGGTGGGCTACGACACCACGCCGTTCATCCGGGAGTCGATCGACGGGGTGTTCCAGTGCTTGCGCGATGCCATCATCCTGGTTTCGATCGTGGTGCTGTTATTTCTGCAAAGCTGGCGAGCCGCCATTATTCCTCTGGCCGCTGTACCGGTGGCGATCGTGGGAACATTCGCGGCCATGGCGGCTGTCGATTTTTCGGTGAACTTACTGACGCTTTTTGGCCTGGTCCTGGCCGTGGGCATCGTGGTGGACGATGCCATCGTGGTGGTCGAGTCCGTGCAACATCAACTCGAACAGGGGTTCACTCCCCGCGAAGCCACCATTCGTGCCATGGAGCAAGTCACCGGTCCGATTATTGCGGTCGGCGTGGTGCTTTCCTTCGTCTTCTTTCCCTGTGTCTTCATCTCGGGCGTGGTCGGGGCGTTCTTCAAGCAATTCGCCCTCACCATTGCCGTGTCCACTCTGATCTCGACCTTCAACTCGTTGACTCTCAGCCCGGCCCTGTGTGCGCTACTCTTGCGCGCCGGGCGGGACCAGTCCCGCCCCTCCCGCGGAATGGCTGCCGTCTGGCGCGTCCTGCTGGGACCAGTGACCCTTGTGAGCCAGGTCTTCAATCGACTCTTTGCCGCATCCGGGCGGTGGTATGTCAAACTGGTGGGACTGGGTTTGCGTGTGCCGCTTTTGGTGCTGGGGGTTTATGCGGTGATCGTGGCCGCCGGGGTGCTGGGGCTGCGTACGATGCCAACGGGCTTCATTCCCCAACAAGACAAAGGTTACCTGATTTGCAGTGTGCAACTGCCCGATGCGGCCAGTGCGGAGCGCACCCACGAGGTCATTCGCAAGATCAGTCGGATCGCTTTGGACTTGGAATTGGAAGACGAAAACGGCAACCGGGTCAAACCCGTGGCGCACGTTAATGCGGTCGCGGGGAACTCGTTTGTGTTAAGTGCCTATGGCTCCAACTTCGGCTCGATGTTTGTCATCCTGGAGGGTTTCGAAAAACGCCGCTCCAGCAAGCTGAGCGCGGATGCCGTGGCTGCAGCCTTGCGCGGGAAATTCGCGGTGGCCGCACCGGAGGCACTGGTCAATGTGTTCGGAGCACCGGCGGTTCCCCGATTGGGCCGAGCCGGTGGCTTTCGCATCATGATTGAGGACCGCGGCGACGTTGGCCCCGAAGTGCTACAAGGGCAAACGGAGAACCTGATCGAAAAGGCCAATCAGCAAAAGCAGCTGGTCGGTTTGTTTACGGTCTTCAAAACCAATTCTCCGCAGGTCTATCTCGACGTGGATCGCGGTGCCTGCGTGGCCCGGGGGCTGGACCTGACGCAAGTCTATGCCACCCTCCAGGCCAGTCTGGGTAGCCGCTACGTCAATGACTTCAACCGCTTCGGCCGAACCTGGCAGGTCAATGTGCAGGCCGAGGCCCCGGCACGCGATCAGTTGGACGATGTCAAAAAGGTGAAGGTCCGCAACAACCGAGGTGAGATGGTTCCGCTCGGGGCGGTGGTGAAGGTGCGGGAAGTGAGCTCCCCGCTTGTTATCACCCGTTACAACATGTACCCGGCAGCGGCAGTCAACGGCAACGTGGCCCCCGGTACCAGCACCGGGGATGCGATTGCCGTCCTGGAAAAGCTCGCCGAGCAGGAATTGCCACCCCGGATGGCTTATGAATGGACGGAATTGATGTACCTAGAGAAGCTATCCCGGAACACGGGAGGCCTGGTGTTCATCTTATCCGTCACCTTTGTCTTCCTGGTGCTCGCCGCTCTCTATGAAAGCTGGGCGTTTCCCTTTGCGGTGATGCTGGTCGTGCCGGTGTGTGTAGCATGCTCGTTGGCGGCGGTGTGGATCACGGACCCCAGTTCCGTTGCTCAGAGCATTGCCAACTGGAACGCCGACGGCAGCATCCCGGCCTGGCTCAAACCCGGCAACTGGGCGGCCGAGTTTGGCCAGTGGATCGATACCGTGGTGATTGCAGCCCTTCACGCGACGGTTGTCGGTTCGAACATCGGCAAGCAGGATGTCAACATTTTTACCCAGGTCGGATTCGTGGTGCTGATTGGCCTGGCTTGCAAAAATGCCATCTTGATCGTGGAGTTCGCCAAAGTGGCCCGCGATCGGGGTGTCGATCTCCGCACGGCCGTTCTGGATGCCTGCCAACTGCGCTACCGGCCAATCATCATGACCTCCGCGGCCTTTATGCTGGGGGTCATACCCCTGGCCTTTGCCCGGGGTGCCGGTGCCGAGATGCGACAAGCGATCGGTATTGCCGTGCTGGGCGGAATGCTTGGGGTCACCGTATTCGGCATCGTTTTAACACCGGTTTTTTTTGCCATCATCGACCGCCTCAAAACGGGTCCAGTGTTTTCCCACCGTTGGCTCGTGGCCGTGGGAGCAGCCAGCCTGTACCTGCTGCGTTTGCGATTCCTTCGCCCCGCGCTTACTGCTCTGAGGAATATGGGATCAGCAATCGCCCGGCGGCTACGAACCCAGAAACCGATTAACCCAACCTGACGTGTCGCAGCGACGGGATTGCGGGATTGCTGGGCCAATCATGACTTGCCGACACGAGGCCGACTCACCACCATGTTCACGCGCTTCTTCATCGACCGACCCATTTTCGCTTCGGTGCTGTCGATCATCGTCACTTTGGCCGGCGGAGTCGCGTTGTTTTCGTTACCCGTCGCACAATATCCAGAAATCACGCCACCCACGATTGAGGTCTCCGCGGTTTATCCTGGGGCGAACTCGAAGACCGTGGCGGACACCGTGGCCGCTCCAATCGAGCAACAGGTGAACGGCGTGGAAGACATGATGTACATGTCATCGACCTGTTCGAACGACGGAACCTATGTCCTCACGGTCACGTTCAAGCCCGGAGTGGATTTGAACATCGCTCAGGTTTTGGTGCAAAATCGGGTGAATCTGGCCCAGCCGGTGTTGCCCGAGTTGGTGCGCCGGCGCGGCGTTACGGTCAAGAAAAAGTCGCCCAGTCAGTTGATGATTATCAATCTCTACGGCACCCAAGCCGATGCCGTGGACCCGGAACAGCGTCAACGGGTGCTGCTGGATCTGAGCAATTATGCCACCATCCAGTTGCGCGACGAATTAGCCCGGCTCAGTGGGGTGGGCGACATTACCTACCTCGGGCAACGTGATTTCTCCATGCGGATCTGGCTCGATCCCGAAAAGCTGGCCATGAAGGGGCTCGCCGCTGCCGAGGTTGTTCACGCCATTGAGCAACAAAATGCTCAGGTGGCAGCCGGCCAGGTTGGGCAGCCTCCGGCTCCGAAAGGGCAGGGCTTCCAGTACACCATCAACACGTTGGGCCGGTTGACGACCGTCGAACAGTTTCAAGAGATGATTCTCAAATCCGACGACGAGGGCCGACGCATCGTGCGGATGAAGGATGTGTCGCGGCTGGAACTGGGTGCGTTGAACTACGATCAATCTTGCACGCTGGATGGGAAGCCCTCGGTGGCGCTTTCGGTTTACCAGCTTCCGGGCACCAACGCCATCGATACCGCCCAACGCGTGCGCGCCAAGATGCAGGAACTGAGTGCCCGCTTCCCGCCCTGGCTTGCGTACGACATTGTTTACGACACCACGCCGTTTATTCAGGAGTCGATTGACGAGGTCTTCGTCACCCTGCGGGATGCGATCATTCTGGTTGCTATCGTCATGCTCGTGTTTCTGCAAAGCTGGCGAGCGGCCATCATCCCGTTGGCTGCAGTTCCCGTGGCGATTGTGGGCACATTTGCCGTGATGTCGGCCCTCGGTTACTCGGTGAACAACTTGACGCTCTTTGGACTGGTGTTGGCGGTCGGCATTGTCGTGGACGATGCCATCGTCGTCGTTGAAGCGGTCCAGCATTCCATCGAGGAAGGGTTCGACCCCCGGGAGGCCACCGTGCAAGCGATGGATACCGTGGCTGGGCCCGTGGTTGCTGTTGGGCTGGTTCTAACCGCGGTCTTCGTCCCGTGCGTTTTTATCGCAGGCATTATCGGCGAGTTTTATCGTCAGTTCGCCGTAACCATTGCCGTCTCGACGTTGTTGTCGGCGTTTAACTCGTTGACGCTCAGTCCGGCGCTGTGTGCGTTGCTGTTGAAGCCAAAGTCCGATGGCGAGGCATTGGAGCCGCTTCCACGGCTCGCCTTCCCTCTGGCTGGTGCGGGCCTGGCTTACTGGTATCTGACCGGACCGCTCCCTGCTGTGGTGCCTCAATTGGCGGCCTGGCCAGGATGGGCCATACCCGTGGTTGCTGCGGGTGGGGGTGGCTTCGTGGGCTGGCTTGTGCGAGTGGGGTTGAACCGACTCCTCGGATGGTTTTTCACAGGTTTTAACTGGGGCTTTGCGACTCTTACCAAAGGATACCTTACTGTGGTGGGGGCAAGCCTGCGGCTTTCCGCCTTGGTGCTCGTGGTCTACGCCGGGCTACTCGCCCTCACCTATCTGGCCATGACCACCACACCGGCTGGGTTCATTCCCGCTCAGGACAAAGGTTACCTGCTCGTGACCCTTCAGCTTCCGGATGCCGCCTCCTTGGAGCGCACCGAACGCGAGGTGCGGCGGCTGGAACAAATTGCTCTGCAAACGCCCGGGGTCAAACATACCGTCAGCGTGGCGGGGCAATCGATCCTCTTGAACACCAATGCGCCCAACTTTGCAACGCTCTACATCATGCTGCAGGATTTCCCCACCCGGCAGTCACCGGAACTCTCGGCCGATGCGATTGCTGCCCGGTTGCAAGACGAGTTCGCCCGTGAGGCAACGGGGGCATTGGTCACGGTATTGGGTGCTCCACCGATCGATGGCCTGGGTACGGCGGGGGGCTTCAAACTGATGATCGAAGACCCCTCCGACACGGGAGCCACGGCACTGGAGCAGGCGGGGCGAACACTGGTGGATGCGGCCCGGGAGCAACCGGAATTCCGGGATGTATTCACCGGCTTCCGAGCCGATACCCCCTGGCTGTTCCTGGACATCGACCGCGATGCGGCTCAGGTCCGTGGTGTCGAGGTGTCGGAGATTATTAACGCATTGCAGGTCTACTTCGGCTCGTTATACGTCAACGATTTCAACTTGTTTGGCCGCACCTGGCAGGTGAACATTCAAGCCGATGATCAATTCCGTAAACGGATCGCCGATTTGAAAAAAGTACGGGTGAAAAGCGCTCGAATCGAGCAGGAAAACCAGCTCCTGGCGCAGCAGGCGCGTCTGGTCCGGCAACCCCTTCCACCCCCGCGCGACCCCATGGTTCCCATTGCCGCGTTTCTGTCGGTCCGGGACACCACAGGTCCGGTGATGATTCAGCGTTACAACCTGTATTCCTCAGTAGCGGTGAATGCGACTCCCGCCCCCGGCGTCAGTTCCGGGCAAGCAATCGCCGCGTTGGAACGAGCGGCAACGAACTTGCCTCCAACACTGCGAGCCGAGTGGACGGAGTTGGCCTTGCTTCAGCTGCAAACACGCGACACGGCCATTCGTGCCTTTGTGCTCAGTGTTGTGCTGGTGTTTCTGGTTCTTGCGGCTCAGTACGAAAGCTGGGCCTTGCCCCTGGCCGTGATTCTTGTGGTGCCGATGTGCTTGCTCAGCGCCGTTGCCGGTGTGCGCGCGGCCGGTTTGGATATCAATATCTTTACCCAGGTTGGTTTTGTCGTGCTGGTGGGTCTGGCGTGTAAAAATGCTATTCTGATCGTGGAGTTCGCCAAGCAGCGGGCCGATGCCGGAATGACTCGGCCGGCTGCGGCGATTGCCGCGTGTCGATTACGGCTTCGGCCCATTATCATGACCAGCTTCGCGTTCGTGATCGGCGTGATCCCGTTGGTGATCGCCGAGGGAGCGGGGGCGGAGATGCGGCGGGCTTTGGGCACGGCTGTCTTCGCGGGCATGCTGGGAGTTACACTCTTTGGGATTTTCCTGACCCCGGTGTTTTTCGTCACCATCCGCCAGATCACGGACTGGTGGAGCAGCCGCGTGAAGAGTAGTTGCCCCGCAGCCTTGGATTCACCACAACGTATCCCATGAGAAGCGCTAGGCTCGCGACCCGGTTCCTTCCGGAACCGGACGGGTCGGAGCCGCTGTTCTCTCAACCCAAGGGGTAGCTCAGGAAATCATGGCCAAGTCGATGCTCAACCGCCCCAACCCGTTTTTGCCTCAGTCACCGATCCGCCGGTGGACACGGCCACTGGTCAAGTTTCTGGAGATTGAATCGGCCAGTGGCATCGTGCTTCTCCTCTGCACGCTGGTGGCCCTGGTCCTGGCGAATACGAAATTCGCGGAGGATTACCAGGCTCTGTGGCATACCTACATTGGGTTCGAGTTTGGTGGGTTCAAACTGGGAGGGGAATTTGGGCATTTCTTCATCAACGACGTGTTGATGACGATCTTCTTTTTTGTGGTTGGACTGGAGATCAAACGCGAGCTGGTAGCCGGAGAACTCCGCGATCCCCGCAAAGCAGCCTTACCCGTGGCCGCGGCTGTGGGGGGTATGCTGGTTCCTGCCGCGATTTACGTTGCGTTGATGAGTTCCCAGATCGGGCAGGCCGAACTGCGGGGTTGGGGGGTGCCGATGGCCACGGATATTGCCTTTGTGGTCGGCGTCATGGCTCTTCTGGGCAAACGCTTTCCCTTTAGCCTCAAGATCATGATCCTGTCGTTGGCCATTGCGGACGACATCGGTGCGGTAATCGTGATTGCCGTCTTCTACAGTGGGGGCTTGAACTGGCTGGCGCTAGGGCTGGCTGCTGGGGGTTTCGCTCTGGTGTATTTGCTCAACCGCGTCGGCGTGCGAGCCGTACCGACCTATGTCGTGGTCGGTGTCTTCATCTGGCTGGCCGTGTACAAGTCGGGCGTTCATCCCACGGTTGCCGGGGTGCTGCTGGGCCTCCTCACCCCTTCGAGTGCCTGGATTGGTGACAAGACGCTCATCGAAGTACTTCAGGATGCGCTCGAAAATGTGCCGGGGGTTGGCTCGGATCGCTACGACCGCCTGCAACAGGTCCAGTTCACGGCTCGTGAGGGCGTCTCGCCGCTGGAGCGCTTGGAAGTCGGTCTTCACCCCTGGGTTGCCTTTGTTATCATGCCGCTTTTTGCTCTGGCCAATGCCGGTGTCCATATCGAGATGAGTGAATTGACCAGTCCCATTGCACGGTCCGTGGCGCTGGGGTTAATGATTGGCAAACCGGTTGGTATCATGCTGTTCAGTTACCTGGCAGTTCGCATAGGTATCGCCAAGCTACCGGAAGGCGTCAATTGGCCCATTCTGCTCGGGGGCGGCTGTCTGGCCGGCATCGGCTTTACCATGTCCCTTTTCGTGGCAGGCTTAGCCTTCTCCGATCATCCTGAAATGCTGGCGGCGGCCAAGCTCGGAACCTTGCTTGGCTCGGCACTGAGTGTCGTAGTAGCTACAGCGCTACTGCTGGGAGTGCTGCGAACAAAGGCTCCCGCCGCAGCCCCGAAGAAGTAAACGATGTCATCGGGTCGGCAAACGGGCAGCTCTTCACAGGCGGCGAGTCTTTACCAGGCTGAGGTTTCCCATGACGGACACGGAACAACGGCTCCTCGAATTGCTCAAGCACCGCTCGTTTCGCAAGGCGGAGCCCGGGCAGCTGTTCACCCTCGCTTCCGGGGAGCAAAGCGACTACTTCATCGACGGGAAAATGACCGCCGTCAACTCTGCGGGGGCCGCACTCATCGGAGAAGTGCTGTACCACTGGACCAAGGATGCCAATATCGAGGCGATCGGTGGGCTACAGGTGGGGGCCGTTCCCTTGACTACAGCCGCGGTGATTACCTATCACCACCACGGTAAATCCATCGAGGGCTTCTGGGTACGTGAGGATGTGAAATCGCACGGCACGCAAAAGCGAATCGAAGGTGCGCTGAAACCCGGGATGCGGGTGGCCGTGATCGACGATGTCTTCACTCGCGGGGGGTCCACGCTCAAAGCTGTCCAAGCGGTGCGCGAAATTGGCTGTGAGGTTGTTCTGGTTCTCGCCTTGGTTGACCGCTTGCGGGGGGCTCAGGAGCTATTCCGCCAGCACGGGATTACGGACTATCGCACCGTTTTTACCATTCGGGATTTTGGGATTGCCGTCCCGCCCCCCGTAGCCACTCCCCAATCGCAGTAAGTGGCACCTCGATACGGCTGCAATCAACCGACTGGGCCTGAATGAATCTCCACGATCCGCTGACTGGAACGGCCCTCGTGACCTCGAGTTCGCGGCCCGTCTGATGATGAACGGAACTTCGAATGCGAGTAGCCCACAATCCCATTCCGGTGGACTGGTTGGAGGTGCGGTCGCGGGTACATCTGAACCCGTCCGTCACCATGCTCAACACCGGCTCCTTTGGACCGTTGCCACGGGATGTCTTTGACCGTGTAACGGAACTCCGCTTGCGCCTGGCGGAAGGCCCAACGGACTTCTTCGTTCGGCAGGCACCGCCGCTTTTGTGGGCGGCCCGGGAGCGAACAGCGGCCTTTCTCGGGTGCCGCCCCCAACGGCTGGTGTTCACCACGAACGTCTCAGCAGCCATCAACCTGGTTGCGGCTGGGTTGCGGCTGACTGCGCCCGGCGAAATTCTAATGACCGACCACGAGTACGGAGCGATGGTCTGGTGCTGGGAACGGGCGGCGCAACGGCAAGGACTTTCCGTGCGCACTTTCCCGCTGCCAACCCTGCCGGCCAACCCCGGCCAAATCGTCGAAGCCGCGGTCCAGGCGATGACCCCCCGTACCCGGCTCCTGTTCTTCAGCCATGTCCTGTCGCCCACCGGATTAGTGTTACCGGCAGAGGAACTCTGCGCGGAGGCCCGCAAGCGTGGCGTGTTGACCGTGGTGGACGGGGCCCACGCACCGGCCATGATTCCGCTTGCGGTGGACGATGTGGGGGCGGATTTCTACACCGGTAATCTGCACAAGTGGCTCCTGGCCCCTACCGGCGCGGGTTTCCTGGTCATCGGCCCGGGCAACGACGATCGCCTCCAGCCGTTGCACGTCTCGTGGGGGTATCACCCCGACCGCTACCCGATTGGCGACTGGACCCGGTCTGCCGGACCGGACGACCGGGATAACTACGGTTCCACTCCGCGGATTCGCTTTCTGGAGTTCGAAGGCACGCGGGATATCTGCCCCTGGCTGGCGGTGCCCACCGCGATCGACTTTCAAGCCCAACTGGGCTGGCAGACTGTGCGGAACCGAATCGCCGAGTTGGCGGCCTATACCCGTCAGGTGATCGGTGACATCGGCCTGTCACTTGCGACGCCTGCGGAGCCGGGCTTGCATGGAGCCATGACCGCCTTCAATCTGCCGGCTGGGGTGGATGCGGTGAATCTGCGGAAGGAGTTGTGGGAGCAGCGGGTCGAAATCCCCGTAATCGAGCGGCCGGATCGGCTGCTGCTGCGGGTTAGTCACCACTTCTACACCACGGAAGCGGAGATCGATCGCCTGGCCGAGGTGTTACGGAACAGCCGGCTGACGCCGGCCGTTCGCCGGTGACGTTGGGCGTTCGCCGGTGACGCCGGCCGCTCGCCGGTGACGCCGGCCGCTCGCCGGTGACGTTGGGCGTTTGCCGGTGACGTTGGGCGTTCGCCGGTGACGTTGGGCGTTCGCCGGTGACGCCGGCCGCTCGCCGGTGA
>Ga0272446_1000128_pt1 | contig 107480 bp, 86 predicted proteins | sample YNPCB0061_FD_194587 | JGI IMG/M metagenome (GOLD analysis project Ga0272446, IMG submission 194587) | Hot spring microbial mat communities from Yellowstone National Park, WY, United States - YNP-CB-006-1 | ecosystem: Environmental > Aquatic > Thermal springs > Hot (42-90C) > Sediment | place...
CGGCAGTTCGCAAGCGCGGGAACGAAAGCGAGGCTCTACTCGTCGAAGGAGTCGGGGGGTTGCTTTGCCCCATCACTGAGAGAGAAACGATTGCCGACCTGATCGTCGCTCTGCAACTGCCGTGTGTCGTGGTCGCTCGGCGAGCCTTAGGCACACTCAATCATACCTTACTTACTCTGGAGGTGGCTCGGTATCGTGGAATCCGGACGCTCGGTGTTGTTATCAGTGAGACCTCGCCTGTGAATACTTTTGCCGAGCGAGAAAATGTAGCGGAGCTTGCCGCGCGTTGTCCGGTCCTAGACGTTATCCCTTTTGGTGGAGACAGTTCCGATCGCGTGGATTGGTGGTCGCTTGTGAACGCCGAGCTAAAATAAAATTTGGCCCTTATCTTTCGAGGCGATCATGCAAACGCTGAATTTTCAATGCGGCCATTGCGGTAATTTGATGGCTGTGGGAGTAGAATATTTGGGTCTCCAAGTGCGTTGCCCACATTGTGGTGGGATTGTGATCGCGCCACGAGAGTTAGCACGCCCCACAGGTATTCAAATTCAGACGCCACTGTTTGGAGGACAAGAAGGACAATCTTCGGAAGATATTTTCAGCGAAAGTGCAGCGACCAGTGATTCGCTTTTTGATGAAGGGCCCTCGTCCCCGGTGCCGTTATCGCCGCCTCCTAGTTATGAGCCACCCAGTTACGATTCGCCGACGTATTCCTCACCTGAGTATACCCCGCCCAGTACCAACCTCTTGGACGAACCCTACGCCGCCCCAAACTATGACGCCGTTTTGGGGGAGGAGCCTTCTCCGCCGCCGGCCGAGCCTCCGCCGTCACACGAGCCTGCTCTGCCCTCCCAAGAAGACGCTAACCTTGCCCTGGAGATGACTTCCTTCGCATCTGCTCAAGCCGAACCATCGTCGACTACCCCCGAACAATACAACGGTAAAGCAACGATGGAGCCGCCGATCGAGCCGACAACGTCTTTGAGCGGTGAACGTTTTTCCGCTGGGATGCCAGAACAACCTTTCGGCAGCAGTGTCGAGCCAGCAGCGACTTCAGCAACGCAAGACTCGTCCTCGCCACCCGCGGCAAGCCCCCCTGTCTTGGTATCAGCTCCACTTGAACAACCATTTACCACAGAGCCGACACCCGCCCGACCACGGACGAGTAGCAGCGGCGGTGGCCTGGGACTGTTCTTTCCGTTGTTCGTGATGCCGCTGATTCTCTACGCCATCGGGATGACCTTGGCGGCGGGATTCCTCTACCTGCGTTTAATTTCCATCCCGACGAATGCCAATCCATTTGAGCAGATGCCTGATGTGGATGGGGACAATCCGGGTGTGAAGTTCAACAAAAAACTCACCCTTCGTTTTGGCAAACAAGATGCCCTGGCTCCCTTGCCGGAGCGGCAAATCATCGGCCTTAACGACACTTTGCGAATCGGCGATCTGGAAGTTACTCCGTTGCGGATCGAACGGCGGATGGTACGCATTTTTGATGAACGTCAGGGCGACAATGGCGAACCCGAACCGTTACCTACGGCTCCACTGGTTTTAACCCTCCGTGTGAAAAACTGTGCCGAAGATTATTCCTTTGTCCCGCTAGATAATTACTTCGATCGCTACTGGAACGGGAAATCGGGTTCCGCACCTCTAACCATCCTGCAAGCCGGTGCGCACAATTTTTTCGGAGGACCGGCCAAGTGGGCACCTCTCAAAAGAGAGGGCAACAGGCGTGAGTTTCGCGAATGGCTCGAAGGCCGTAAAAATGTGGATCCTATCGGCCTGAAACCGGGCGAGAGTACCGAGACGTTTGTCTGCACCGATGGTGCCGATGAAGCGACGGTACGTCATCTTTTTGGAGAGGATCTACAGCGGAAAAAAGTGGGCCGGCCCTATCAAGGCAACCTTCTGTGGCGTGTGCAGTTACGTCGTGGTTTGATCGAGCTAGGTGGCAAGCGCTATCCGGCCACTTGTGTTATCGGAGTTCGGTTCACTTCCCGAGATTATCTCCAAAGCTGAAAAGTTTGCCGCTACCGTTGTCGCGCCCCGCCGCCAGCGATACTCTGAGTCCATTATAGCCATTCGTCTGCTTCTCCCATCGGGACTGGGAGAACCACTCCCACGAGTGAGAATGGCAGGAAAAGGGATGGATTCGTTTCCGAATTTACCCTCTCACAAAGGGCTTCGTCTCGGTAGTCCCGGTGTATCGAGACGGATGCGAGGTGAACATGAAGCTTACCAAAGCTAGTAGTTACGCTCTTCAGGCGGTTACTTACCTTACGCAGCAGAAAAACCCGTCAGACCCAGTGGCCTCCAAAAAAATTGCCGAGGTTCGCCAGATCCCCGAACGGTTTCTTCTCAAGATTCTTAAGCCTTTGGTCGAAAAAGGACTTTTGACCTCCGTGAAAGGACCCGGTGGCGGCTACAAACTGGCTAAACCCGCCGAACACATCTCCATTGCGGACATCATCGAGGCCATCGACGATGACGGCTTAAAGGGCTTCAACGCCGGCAATGACACAGGTAGTGCGGCCGTCAATCATCGCCTCGAGGCGATTTGCCGAGCGTCGGCCGAGGCTGTGCGTGCCCATCTCGAATCGATCCGCATCACCGATCTCGTCAGCAAACCACGCAAAAAAACCAATCCCTGAGGCACCATCACTTTGCGGGCTAGCCGCTATGCAGACTACAGCGGCTGGCCCATATAGTTTTGGAACCCTCGCGCAAGTCAAGCCCCCTCACGCGTCTGTCGGACGGAAAGGGAATCGAGAGCCAGCAAAACCCCTCTCCCCTACCCGCTTCGTTTCTTCCACCCCTATTCACCCTCTGTCCTTGAGAGGAGTCCAGCCATGAGACGGCTGATGACCCTAGCAACCTTGTGTGTGTCGGCGTTGTTGTGTGTTTCGGTAGCTCAAGCCCAACCACGAGTTGGAGTCGCGATTAGCCCCGCTGGAACCTCGGTCGTCGTGCGACCGGGAGGGGACCGGCTCGGCCTCGTCGATCCGATCAGCTCACGATTCGATCCGCGATTATCCCCTGGCTTGGACCCACGTTTGGCTCCTGGGTTGGCTCCTGGACGCGATTACTTTCTCCGCCATGCTGTGCGCTACCGGGATGGGTTCTATTACCGTGGCCTGTCTCATCGCCATTGGGACCATTGCATCTGGGATGCTCGCTTCGGCCGCTACCACTATTGGGATCCCTATCTCCGTTGCTACTATTACTACGACCCGCTGCGATTGGGTTATTATCCGATTCGACCGATCGTAGTGGATCCTTGGATGCTGTGGCCATAAAAAAGGCTTAAAATAATCAAAGAACCCCTCTGGGATGCCCAGAGGGGTTTCGGTTTCGAGGTCAGAGAGAGAGAGAGGTTACCAGTCGTTGCCGAGCAGATCACCAGAGTTGGGAGTGCCGGCTGCTCGGAAGGTGTTGATGCTGATGTTGGGCGACAGGCTGCGAACGGAACCATCCATCACACCAACCAAGAGTCCTCCGGAAGAACCGGATTGGGCACCATCGGCCGAGCAGCGCTCGGCTGGTGGTTTCACATCATAGGCCCGGTAAGTGTAGGTGGTGTAATCATAAACACCCCAGTAGGAGAAGTACGGGTAGGTATCAGAGGTCGATTTGTATTCGACCACGTAGGGTGAAGGCTGATATTTGTAGGTGTACTCGTAAACATAGTTGGTGGGGTCGTAGTTCCAGACACGCGTCTGATTGGATTCCGAGAGATAGTACGAGCCTGGACCATACCAAGCACTGTAGTCATAACGATAGGTCGAAGAACACCGCGCGTAGCCTTCGGCGATACCGACGGTGTTCGACGTCCCATCGGTAATCATGCTCAGATTTTTCGGACCCCAGGTGTAATTGTAGTTATATCCTGGCCAAGCGTACGCGTATTGATAGGGAAAGACGCTGGTATTCATCAAATAACCCGAGGGACTCTCGACTTGATGAGCCGTCGGATCGAGCGGGTTATCGTAGACTTTCAACCGTCCCCGGGCCCGTTGCGCTTGATACACAAGGAAGTCCTCATTCCATGAGGAGTTGTAGTCATAAACCGAACCATTATAGTCGTAGCGATAACGGTAGGTGTATTGATAGCGGCCGAGGGTGGATCGGTAGATATTCTCTTGTTCGATGAACGGCAAGATCATGAAAAAGAGTGTACCCGTCGCACCATTTGCAGGACCAGAATTACCGGTACCGTAGACATAGCTGTAGTAGGGCGGCAACGTACGGTTTTGGTCCTGATAGTTGTGGCAAGCCAGTACGATCTGTTTGATGTTGTTGCTGGATTGCGTGCGAGCGGCCGCCTCACGGACCTTCTGCACCGCAGGCAGCAATAAGCCAATCAGAATGGCGATGATGGCAATCACGACCAACAATTCGATCAAGGTAAAACCTTGTCGGGGTGAAGTTCGATAGTTCGTCATAGAGGACCCCTCCAGGAATAGATGAACAATCTCAATCTAGAGATGAGAAATCTCTAGGGGAGTACCAAGTCAACTACATTTTCACCGGACTTAATCGTCACAGTGAGGACATTTTTGGAACCGAATTGGGAATACTTGCGATGCAACTTGCTGTATTCCTCGCGGGCTTGAGGCGGAACTTCAAAATTCGTCAACTGACCCAATAAATGCGGAGGAAACTTCAACGGCATCCCCACCATGGGTGCTTCACCTGGCCCCATAGCCGGCGGAGCAGGCATCGCCGGCGGACCACCAGGACCAGGCCCCCCGGCCATGGGAGGACTTTTGCCAGCCCCCGGCGGTGTTCCTCCAGTCATAGGACCACCAGGCATGCCCGCTCCACCCGGTATCGGAGGAGGGTTCGGCCCCGCTCCGGGAAACGTTGCCATCCCTGGAATCCTGGGTGGTGTAGGGAAAGGCATATCGCCGTTGGGGTCTAAAATGACTGCTACGTGCAGGGTGCCTTCCGGTAGGCCAATGGCATGATAACTTCCATCCGTGTTGATCATGCCAGCCATGGGCACTAAAGCGTTTTTCACGAAGAAGCACAATCGCCCGGCCGTGATGGGTCGCCCTGCATGGCTGATCTTACCTTTTAACGAAGCCGTTCCCGGTTCTGCAATGTCGAACTCTAGGCGATGCTTGGGGTTCAACACCGGATCATTGGTTGGCTTGGAAGAGCTACAGCCGATCGCCACAGCCAACAAACACAGAGCCAAAACTCCGCGAAGGATAAAACGATAGCGAGGTTGGGAAATATGATCGCTCACCAGTCGTTCCCCACTACTTCGCCGCCGTTAGGGGTCAGGCTCGCGGTCCAACTAAGATCTCGAATGCCTCGAGCCACCCCACGAACACTACCATCCGCCAACAAGACCTGGATGGTCCCGCTGCTGAGGCTCTGAGGCAGAGTGCCATCGCATTGTCCTTGATTGACACTGGGCCGATCCTGGAAGGTTTTGCCTGCGACCAGATTAAACTTCGGAACGTAGGCGTAGCTGTAGCTGTACTGATACGAGTAGTTCCACTGGGGATTGCTAGGATACTCGATCTTGTAGGAATAGTTGTAGCTGTAACCCGGCGACAACGAATTCCATTGATTCATGCGATAGTTGTAATTACTCGAGCCGGAGGACCAGCCGGTGCAGTAGGAGTAACCTTCCGCCATTAGAATCGTGTTACTGGTACCGTCGGTAATCGATTGGATGGAGATGTCCTTGTCGAAAACTTCACCGTTGAGCAGATAGCTGGTGTACATGCCCGAGCCGACACTCCCCGAGGACGGATCATGCGAGGCTAGGTAAATCGGGGGATTGACTTGCACCGCATCGGCCCAGTTGGCTGTTACACCGTTAGCTACATACATCCAACTCGTTTGAGTGTAAGAGTACGAGTAAGTGTAGATGTATGTTCCATAGTTGTAGGTGTAAGAGTAGGAATACGGAGTGCTATTTCCCGAGGGAAAGGACCAACGGCGCTGGTTGGAATTCCGATAAGCATTCTCTTGTTCGATGTACGGCAGGATGTGGAAAAAGGCCGTACCCACTGCCCCACCGGTCGGAATGCCGCTAGGAGGCAGTTTCGGAATCCAAGCAAATGAGGGAGGCAAGAGATTGTTAACGTCATTGTAGCTGTGCATGGCGAGTCCCATCTGCTTGAGATTGTTTTGAGACTGCATACGAGCGGCGGCCTCACGCACCTTCTGAACTGCTGGCAGTAGCAAGCCGATTAGAATGGCAATGATGGCGATGACTACGAGCAGTTCGATCAAGGTGAACGCTTGGCGAGTTGGTGTGGACCGATTCATACGATCGTCCTCCTAGAGACAACACAAAGATGAAGATCCGTGACACTCTCGTTGAGTGCAGTTGGAGAGACGCGATACGACACGAACTGAGAGTTCTCGTGTGATCTAATGAACCTGAGCTTGGGAAGAATCGGTTAGTCCTAAAGACTAAGATCGTCCACTTTGCAACAGATCGTTAGATACTTGGAGAAAATACCAAGAAAGTGATGAGAACCTCATGAGAGAAGTTCATAATTTCTTCGTTGAGCGTACATTTTTTTCTCAATGGACGGTGACCAGATCTATTTGTCGCGATAACGAATTCCCCTCTTCTCCTCTTGGGTAGTAACCTAAAAAAAATGAGCCGGCCTCGGTTGCGAGGCCAGCTTCTCGGAAACACTTAACAAAAAATCCAGGACTCACCAGTCGTTGCCGGGCAAGTCGTTGCTCTGGGGTGTGCAAACTGCCTGGAAAGAAGCGACCGAAATATTCGGATGGACGGTGCGGACACTGCCATCGACCAGCGAAACGAGACCGGCACCGGTGATGGCCTGGGCTAGGCTAGGATGGCACTCGTTGAGGCGTGGTCGCACTTGAAAACCAGAGAGAATCGACCAGGAGGATCCGCTCCACATCCAGGCTTGAGCGGAGAAAGTCGGCTCATACAGAGATTCGTTTTGAATCCACACATATACATAAGGATCTCGATTCCAGCCATTTCGACGTAAGGTCGTCGTCGACCAACTGGTTTGTTGAATGCGGGTACAATTCGCCAAACCCTCGGCAAAGTAAATGGTGTTGGAAGTGCCATCCGTAATCCGGCTAAAATTCAAATCGGACCAGATGTTGCTGTTGAACAAGTAGCTCGTCGGTGCCACCAGCGTCGGCGTAATGCTATAGTCGGCCGGTGACATGTAGGTTTTCAGTTGTCCTTGGATTCGATGGGCTTGAAAGCCATTAAAGCCGTAATTGAAACTCCAGTTCCACCACGGCGAAGTGTACCGGTAGACGACGGGTCCATGCGTGCTTCTGAGCAAGTTGTCTTGCTCGATAAACGGCAGCAAGTGGAACAAACCACCGCCGAAGATCGCTCCTTCGCCCCAAGTCGAGTTCATCCAGTTGGCCGGCAGGGAACGATGGGTATCATGGTAGTTGTGACAAGCTAAAGTAATCTGCTTGAGGTTGTTCTGCGATTGCGTCCGGGCCGCTGCCTCTCGCACCTTCTGGACGGCCGGCAACAGTAGGCCGATCAGGATGGCGATGATGGCGATGACGACAAGTAACTCGATGAGCGTAAAGCCTCGAGTGCGAGATGCGTATAGGTACATGGAAGACTCTCCCGAGTGAATGAATGTCAAAAACAAACAAACGACAAAATCTGTTTCGACTCACTCAGAATCAACGTCTGTTGGATCATGGCTTGACTTCTAGCTTCAGATCGAATGAGTTGATGCCTGAGGAGACGGTGTACTTGATCGTGGCGGTTGAGGTGAGTGAGCCATATTTCTTCTCGACCGCATCGAGCAATTTCAGCTGTTCCGGGGACAACGGTTTGGCGGCGTCCGGTGGCCGAAATCCAGGCGGAAGTTTCGGCATCCCCGGTGGCATCCCTGGTGGTCCGCCCATCCCTGGTGGTCCGCCCATCCCTGGTGGTCCGCCCATTCCCGGAGGGCCACCGGCATCCAGGGGAGGACCGAATGCCAAATCGATCCCCGGGGTCTGCGGTGGAATCCCCGTGGGATCTTTGGTCACCAGGATCTGCACATTCCCGAGCGGTACATTCTCGGCCTCATACTCCCCGTTGGGCTGAATCATGCCCGAAGCGGCGGGAATCGGTGCTTTGTCACTGTAGATCCAAACAAACCCTTGAGGCATCGGCGAGCCGTTGATGGTCACCTTGCCTTTAAGGTTGTTGCCGGTTTTCTCCTGCACAAAAGGGGTAAATTGCTGTGGTGGGTTGTTGCTCGATGAAGCCGAATTCCCACAGCCCAGTCCGCTCAGCACAGCAAGGCCCAGAAGGGACGTCCGAATGGTGCGCACGAGATGCTCTCCGCCGGGGCCTTAAAAGTCGCCAAGAACCTCGCCGCCGTTGGGCGACAGAGAAGCCCGCCAGGTGACCGGCGCGATTCCCTGGATGATTCCCCGCACGGAGCCATCCAACAAGAGAACCTGCAAGCTGCCGTTGGCATGGGCTTGGGGAATGTCCGAGACACAATCGTTCCGGGCGGGCCGCACCTGAAACGTGGGATTCATAATGGTCTGACCCGGGGTAAAGGTCCACGACGAGCCATTCCATTGCCAGCGTCCCCACGTGGAATACGACAGGATGGCCCGATACGCTGGGGCGTTGGATCCGATGGTGCTCCAAGCACTAGTGCTGGTAAATCCGGTCCCTGGAGCGGCTACCACTACCTGTGCAGGTGGGGGCCAAGTCCGCATCGCTTCCGTGGCCATGGTCCAGACTCCCGAGCGGCTCCGCGAACTGCCGCCCCAGCAGGAAGAGTAGCCCTCGGCCAACAATTGGGTGTTCGACGTGCCATCAGTGACGCTAACGAGGCTGAGCCGAGCATCGAGGAGATCGGCATTCATGAGATAGCTAACGGCATTGGTACTCCAGTTGGAGAGGGTAGGATCAGAAGGGGCCTGGAAAATCGGCACCCGCAGCGACCAAGCAATCGCTGGGGCGTTGGCTCGAAAAGCACTGACTCCTCCCTGAGATTGGATGATCTGCCAGCCGCTGCCAGTCCACTGCCACTGCGTCACACTGAGGCTAGTACGCGACCGCTGATAGCCGTTGTCTTGCTCGATAAAAGGCAACAGGTGGAAAAAGGCAGTCCCATTGGCTCCGCCTTCGCTGGGTTGATTATTGGCCGAAGCCCATCCAATCGTGGGGGGCAACACACCGTGGATGTCATGAAAGCTGTGGGTCGCAATACCCATCTGTTTGAGATTATTGCTCGATTGCATGCGGGCTGCCGCCTCACGCACCTTCTGCACAGCCGGCAAGAGCAGGCCGATCAGGATGGCGATGATGGCGATGACGACGAGCAACTCAATGAGAGTGAACGCTCGACGAGGGGACCGCAAGGGGAACATGAAACGACCTCCGAGACGAGAAGAAAAATTACCAAACAGAAAACAATTCTTCAGGTAACCTAGCCGTGTGGCGGAGAGATAAGCCTCGTCGGATCAGACCCTTCGCTCATTCCCAAGCTTTAGCGAAAAGGAGCTATTGTGACCGAGGCGGTTGATATTAAGCTGAAAGAATCCTAATGAGTTTTCGATGAGCTGTCAATGAATTCTCGTTAACGAATCGTTTTTTTCTACGGGAATTCGGCTTCGAGAAATGAAAGAAAGAGGATAACCGCTCGGTTATCCTCATTCAATTTCATGAGATGGACGTACTTTATCTTTGCTCGGACATGCCTCGGAGTCGTGTGAGACGTTGCTTGGCAAGGTTGGCAGATTCGCTGTCAGGAAACATCTTGACCACGCGCTCATAGGTGTGGATAGCTTGTTGTGGATTGCCCTTCAGCGCGAATGCATCAGCCATCGACAGATACAACGAGGCCAACTTTTCACCCAATTCTTCGGCCGCCTCGCCTGTCCAATCGGGATTGGAGCGAATCTCGGCAGCGAGGGTAGCCGCCTGGGCAGCTTCTTTGGATTGAGCAAAACGCTCTTGTAGCCTGTCGCAGGTTTGCAGACAGGCCAGGAACTTGCGATGACGAAACTCCTGTTTGGCTTGCTGTAGCAAGTCTCGGGCGGGATCGGCGTCGGCAAGGGTCCGGCTCATCAGCTGCAAAAGCAGTTCCTTGCCTTGTTGGGCGGCCGAAGTATTGGGGTAAGCACGGTCTAATTTGTTGAGTTCGGCCAGGGCAGCGGCGGTTTTTCCGGTCTCGGCAAGTTCACGGGCCTTTTGCTGCTGTGCTTGGGCTAACTTCTCTAATTCGGCCATGCGATTGCGTGCCTTGACTTGTACAGGACGCGATTTGCCATCTTCGGCCACGCTACGATAGAGTTTTAAGGCCAGGGCTGTATCCCCCTTGGAGCTAGCCAGTTCGGCCAGTTCAAAATCACGTTGCATCCACTCGGGGGTGCCGGCTACGACGAGAACATACAGAAGTTTTTTCTTCAGAGCGTCGGGCTCGAGGAACCCCTCCTGATGAGCGACGATGGTTCCATCGGGAGCAGCAAAATACATACTGGGGTAAACACTGACTTTGAAGGCATTGGCCAATTCAGGCTGACGCTTGGCGTCGAGCTTGTAGACCACAAAGTGCTGGTTGAGCAGTTTGCTTACCTCAGGGGTGTAAAGCGTCCGAGCATCGAGTTGACGACACCAATAACAGGCATCGGTTCCAACGACAATCAACACAGGTTTTCCTGTATCGGCTGCTTCTTTGACTGCTTTGTTGTAATCGCCACGCCAAACAATTTCCTCGGCGTGCGTGACCATCATTCCCGGTGGAGCTAGTAAAGACGGCAAGAGCAGCAACACAGCAGGCAAACGGTTCATGAGGGTACTCCGGCACGAGGATCAAGGGAGAAAGGCCAATCAGGCACGGGGATGAGCTTTGTCATAACTATCCCGTAGTTTTTGCGTACTGACTTGCGTGTAAATTTGTGTCGTACCAAGGCTTTTATGGCCGAGCAACTCTTGCACAGCTCGAATATCAGCACCTCCGTCGAGTAAATGAGTGGCAAACGTGTGACGCAGGGAATGCGGGCTGATCTCCTTGCCCACGCCCGTCTGTCGTACATACTTCTCCACCACACGGCCGATGCTGCGAGTAGTCAGACGAGTTCCATTTTTGTTCAAGAAAACGGCCGATTGGCCGACGACCTTCGCTCCCAGGGAAGGACGCACGGCAAGCCATTGTTGCAAGGCCTCGATGGCGGGCGGACCGAGCAAGACCAGGCGTTCCTTGCGTCCCTTGCCACGCACAGTGGCCATGCCCCCTTCAAGGTCGAGATCCTCCAGGTTGAGGCCGGCCAATTCCGAAACCCGCACGCCGGCACTGTAAAGCACTTCGAGCAAGGCTCGATCCCGCAGGGCGAGCGGTCCGTCGGCCTGGGGCGATTCGATTAATTGCACCACCTGTTCGCCGTCTAGTACACGAGGAAGGCGTTTTTCTTGACGAGGTCCGCGCAAGCCCTGTGCCGGATTGATCGCCAAGAGTCCCTGTCGGCACAGATGGCGAAACCACGAACGTAAGGCGGCCAGTCTTCGCGCGATGGTACTTCGAGCGAATCCGGCCTCGACCTGGTGAGCAATGAACGCGCGAACGTGACGGGGCGTTATCTGGCGAAAAGAGACATTTTTTCCCAAAGCTTGTTCAAAAAATATGATAGCTTGTGTCAGGTCTTCACAATACGATTTCGTCGTATTTGTCGAAGCATTCTTCTCCAAGCTCAGATAACGCAAAAAATCTGCTAATGCCTCTTTCATGTGTGGGATGCCTCCACGCGTCAAGCGGCATCCTTCCGCCTAGAACAAACCTTCCAAGGTGAGAGTCGGAAAACTTAAAAGCGCATGTTTGCTGTCTGTTCCTCGGCTCGGCGATTGAGAATTGCCGCATCAAACCAGTTCAGCCTCAGAGAGGGATCAGCGGCCTGAGACTGCAAAGTTTTTTGGAGATGGTCCCGACTTTGGTCGTCGTAGACATAGACATAGATTTCAACGCCTTTGATTAGAGCCAGAACATTGAGTTCCGCATTCATCCAACGACGCCTCGCGATTCAAAGCCTCTCCATTCAAAATTCGGCATAAATGGGAGACAGGCGTGAATCCCCGACAGAAAAAATGGGATCTTTCGTCCCAGCTCCAGGCACAATCGTTACAGCTTGGTCGCTTGCTCATGGCCTCGATCACTAAGCCGCTACAATGAGATTGCCCCTAACCAGCTGCTTTTCAGGAACATCCGCGATGCAATGTGAAATTATTTCGATCGGCAGCGAGATGACCTCCGGCCGCAACCTGGACACCAATAGCCAATGGCTGAGCCTGCGGTTAGCGGAACACGGGCTGTCGGTCGGCTGGCACACGACCCTTGCTGACGACTTGGAGTCGAACGTCGAGGCGTTTCACATAGCGGCTCGGCGAGCCAAGATTGTGCTGATCACCGGAGGTTTGGGTCCCACTCAGGACGACCTGACCCGCGAGGCACTGGCCAAAGCAGCTGGGGTGGAACTCTATTTTGATGAGGCTCAATTTCAACGCATCCAAGCGATGTTTGCCGCACGCGGCCGAGTCATGCCGGAGCGCAACCGCATGCAAGCTTTTTTTCCTGTGGGATCTGAGCCACTGCCCAACGACCGGGGCACGGCACCGGGCATTTGGATGAAGCTGCACGGTGCCGTAGTGGCTGCCATGCCGGGAGTACCGCCCGAGATGCAAGCCATGTTTCTCAACCAAGTGCTGCCGCGGCTGCTAGCGCTAGGATTTGGTGGCACGGTGCGCATCGAACGAAAAATTAACACGTTTGGCGCAGGCGAATCACACGTCGAACAAAAACTCCTCGACATCACCAGGCGGGGTCATGTGCCGGAAGTCGGCATCACTGTCAGCGGTGCCACCATTTCTTTACGCATCTTCGCACAAGGCCCCACTCGCGAAGCGGCCCTGGCCCAGGCGGCACCGGTGGAAGCCATCATCCGCCAACGCCTGGGCGAACTGGTCTTTGGTGTCGATGACGAAGAGTTACAACACGCGGTCCTCGCTCATCTTCGTCAAGCCAACATGACCTTGGCCGTGGCTGAAAGTCTCACCGGCGGCATGGTGGGGGAGCTGATAACCAGTGTGGCGGGCAGTAGTGCTTCGTTTTTGGGTGGGGTGGTAGCCTATACCAACAGCATCAAACATCACCTGCTGGGCGTACCGTCCGAACTCCTCGAGCAGCAGGGGGCCGTTTCCGCTCCGGTCGCCGAGGCGATGGCCGATGGGGTCCGCCAGCGCTTCGGGGCCGACCTGGCCGTAAGCACTACCGGAGTCGCTGGGCCGGGTGATCTCTCGCCGACACAACCAGCAGGTTTGGTTTATGTGGGGATCGCCTGGGCCGGGGGCACGGCTCATACCCACTTCAGCTGGGTAGGTACTCGAGACGAGATTCGCCGTCGGGCCGCTAAGCTCGCGTTGAATACCGCCCGACTGAAACTACGCGAGCTTCTTACAGCCCGCGGCGAATCGCTTCCTTGATTTCTTCGATCTCTTCGATGCCGACACTCAGCCGGATCAAGCCGTCGGTGATCCCTTGGCGTGCCTTCTCCGCTGCTGGGGTATGGCGATGCGAGGTGATGCCCGGATGGCTAAGGGTAGTAGTGGTGTTGCCCAGCGACGGACTGAAGACGATGCCGCCGTCTCGGATGAATCGGTTGACTGCCGCCCGACCTCCTTGAAGCTCGAAGCTCAGCATGTTGCCGAACCGCCCGCCTAAGAGAGAAGCAGCCCGAGAGTGATCGGGATGGTCAGGCAGACCGGGATAGACCACTCGCGTAACGCCTGGTTGCTGTTGTAACCATAGAGCAAGTTGCTGGGCGTTCGCACAGGCTGTCTTCATCCGCAACGGTAGGGTATTCAGCCCGCGCTCCGTGAGCCAACATTCAAACGGATTGGAAGATAGCCCCCAGATGCTCGCAGTTGCTGCCACTTCCATCTGATAATCATGTCCCGCAACCAGACCTAACGTAATGTCACCGTGCCCGCCAATCATCTTGGTCAGGCTCTCCATGACCAGATCTGCTCCCAGATCGAGCGGCCGAGTCAAGATCGGTGTCGCAAACGTGTTATCGACCAACAACAGTGCCCCGGCCGCGTGAGCGATCTCAGCCAAGGCCGGCAGATCGGCCACACGCAGCAGCGGGTTACTGAGTGTTTCGACCAACAAGAGCCGGGTCGGCGTCCGCAACGCTTCGCGTACGGCGTCTAAATCGTTGGTGTCGAGAAAAACGGTTTGCACGCCGAAGCGACCGAATTCCTGCTCCAGAAGTTGCGTGGTTCGGCCATAGAGGCGATGGCTCGCGACCACCCGCTGGCCGGCTTGAAGCGTGGCCAGCAGCAACGCACTCAGAGCAGCCATACCGCTGCTGGTGATCATCGCCCAGGAGGCATTCTCCAGGCGGGCGAGACGGTTGGCTAAAAGGGAAGCGTTGGGGTGACCATCGCGGGCATAGATGAAGCCCGGCGCTTCCGCATTCATGATGCGGTCGCATTCATCGAGATCGGGCAGTACATAGACCGAGGACTGATAGAGCGGCGGAACAAGCGGCTGACTCGCTCCCAAATTCGTATCGGGTGGATTCATAGATGCAATCAACCGTGGGTGACACACATACCCTATGCTCAGGATAACAGATCACGGTTCCACGTTCTTGAGCAAATTCTGAATCGCAACCCAGTAGGTTTTTTGCTCCTCATCGTCTTCGCGAAGTCCAAGGCGTGCCGCTTCTTTGCGTGCTTTGTCATCGTCAGCTTTGAGATACAACCGATAATACAAGTACCACAGGGCACCGGCCGCGGCTCCGTCACGATCAAATACATAGAGGGGATGCTTGGAAGCATCTTCCACGAGCAGAGCAAACTCATCGACCTTTTCCTTGGTCAGAGTGGCAGGCGAAACCACTATCGATGAGTAAGCAATTCGTTTCTTTTCGTACTGCCGCGAGATGGCCGCGGTATCCTCGAGTGGACCACGCAGATGCAACACACTCTTATAGCCTTTGCGGGCCAGCCACTCTTGGCCGTCAGGGAAAGGCTGCAAACCCGAAGCCACACCCGGACGCACTGGAGTGAAGCCCGGTAAATCAATCGGAGAAGGTTCCTCGGACAATTCCCCCGGTCCGGGCACGTTGGCCGTCGGCGGTGGCGACTGGGTCTGTACTTTGACACGCGGTTCGCCTAGGCGAATCGCTGGGGATTCACTCAGAACGGGTGGCACGCCGTTTGGTTCGCTCAATGGTGGCGCTAACGACGGCACTACCGGCGGGGGGGCGGGGATCACCGGGGTGTAACGCGATTCGCAGCGATTACAGGCCGCCGTACCTGGCGGGCCAAAAGACACCGTTCGGCTCGTTTGGCAGCCGACCGCGACAAAAAGGAAGAGCCAATACAACCAGCGCATGAACCACCTCCTCTTCTTGGAGTGTACGGTCAGAGGTGGACAGTACGAAGAGTAACTTGAGAGAAATAGCCGCCTTTTCCAGCGGAATCACGCCTGCCGTAGCGATTGCATCGACTAGGCAAGCTGAAAAGATGCCGTAACTCGTTTAATATTTAATAGTGGCTCGCGGGGGAAACCCACGGAAGCCGCGCGCTACCCAAATGGGAAATTCGGCAATTGGTCGCTGGCCCACTTGCACACGCACCATTCGCACTGGCTCCACGTCACGAAACGCCCGCAACGTCTCGTGATGGACCGATCCCACCAGTAGAAACGTTCGATCGAGGAACCCCTCGGGATGATCCAGCGGATTGTGCCACAAATCGTATTGGCTGAGCCGTTCGCCCTGAAGCGAGCCGATGCAATAGACCCGTGGATGCTCGCGACAATACACTCCCAGTTGACCCGGCAGCGTCCAGCCGGTGCCGACTAAGATCGGCTCTTCTCCCTGCTGCCGCAGCTGTTCGCGGAGGCGATCAACTGCTGCGGCCAGTTCGCGCCAGCCACGCAGACGACAAGTGGGGTCGAGCTTGCGAATGGGCGTCGGATTCTTGGTGCTGGGCTTGCCGACGATCCTCTCCATCATTGGATGCAACGTCGGGCTGACATAAATCGCAATACTGGCCAGGATACCAAGCAAGCAGGTCGCAGCGATGATTCCATGCGTCCAGGCTCGACCCGACTGCGCATAAGCGATCGCCGCTAGGACGCTGCCGGTTAGGTAAGCGGTGATGGGCCAATTGAGTTCACCGCCGCCGGTCTTGGGACTGAAGCCCAGAAAGAGCAAGAACATCGGTACGCTGAGGCACCAAAGATAGCAGCGCCCCACATCGGTATCGCGCCAAGGGGCAAAGCGGAAAACAGCCACTGCCCACAGCACGAACCACGTTCCTAACATCAAGATCCATTGACCACTCACATATTTCAACGGGCCGAGCCAATCTATTGTCTTTGAAGGGAGATCAGGGTCGCGAGGCTTGAGTCCAGCTAACTGTGCCACATGCTGAAACGTCACCCATTCTTGATGTGCATTCCATATTAAAATGGGTACCGCTGCTAGCGAGGCGACAGCCACCATCAGCCATGGCCCCGGCGTGAAGAAAAGCCGACGCTGACTCGGGCCAAGCAGCAAAAAAAGGGCCACCGAGGGCAGAAAAACCAACATGGTGTATTTGGCCAAGATGCCCAAACCGACCAAAAGCCCAGCCGCGAGCCACGCCCAAAGCTTGCTCGTACGTATCGCATGCAAACCCAGCACACTCGCCCAGCCCCAGGCACAAGCATACGGCGAATCAATGGTCATCAGCGTGCTACCGGCCGTGATTATGGGATGGCTCAAAGCCCCCAGCACGACCAAGAAGCCCAGCCGACGGCTACCGCTGACCTGAACAGCAAGTATGTACAAACTGCCTAGCAACAGGCTGCCGAACAGCACGGCCGGGGCACGAATGGCAAAAGTGAGGTGGCCTGTAAGCGACTCGGAAAGAGGCCCCAATAAGGCCGTCGAAGCCGCGATGATCCAGGCGACCAGAGGCCCTTTGCTGTAGTAGCTCCAATCGAGATTGCGGGACCAATCCCAGTAATGGGCCTCATCGGGGGACAGTTCCAGTCCCAGTCCTGCAAGGAGCAACAACACACGAAGGACGGCCACCATGCCAATGACAAACAAAGTCAACCAGGGACAGGCCCGTTCGGAGAACCAGCGATCGATCACCGTTTAACCCTCATGCTTTGAGGTTCGCTTGTAGTCCGAAGCGGGCTTGTCGGTCAAGGAGAGTTCACTGCCCAAAACCTAGCACAGCCAAACAGCTCAGCAGCGAGGTCGTTCTCATCGGCGGAAGACCGCTTGCCTTCGCCGTGCTTGGGCACTGCGATGGGCCGCGTGAGCCGACCTTCTGCTTGTTCATCCTGCTGCCAGACTTTTAGTCTGCCGAACATCAGGCCGCTAGACGTTCGCTACGTTCGCTGCGGTGCAGTCGACGGCTTTGCAACAACAACTCCAAGGCTGTCACCAGACGATCGGCTCCGCGGGCGTCGATGAGCTTACGGCCGGCTCGGGCCATCAGGACACGTTCGAGTTGATCATCTAGTACACCGGTGACGGCCGTTCGTAAGGCAGTGGTGGACACGCTTTGATAGGTTCCCAATAGTTTGGCCGCTCCTGATTCATCGAGGTTTTGAGCGTTTCGCAAGTCTTTTTCAGCTTGGACGATCATCAGTTGAGGGATGCCGACGCAAGCCAGTTCGAGGGACCAAGCATTGCCCGCGGTGATCGCCAGATGGCTACGAGACATGCGAACGGGAAATTCGGACGGCTCCGTAGCGACGCCCAAGGCATCTTTGTTTTTGTCGGCAAGAGCCTTCAGGGCGTCGAGGGCGGCATGATAAGGACGAACGAGGACATCCACTCGGCTCACTTTGGGACAGTTGAGCAACTGTTTGGCTAGAGAGACGGCTTGACCTTGGAAGTCATCGTCGCCCAGAGCGACAATAATACGAAAAGGTTGAGGCGGCTCCGCGGCTCGGATCGGACGAATGCGTCGGACCTCCGGCCGAACCAGTGCATAGCGTGGTCCACAGAGAAGTTGCGTACCACTGGAGAGTTCATAATCGTTCCGGCTTAGCCCCATCAGTGGGTTGATGACCATGTGCGAGGGAAAGGCAGTGGCCGCCAAGCTATCCATCGAAATAACCGTGCAACCGCTGCCGCGAAGCTCCCGCAAATACGCTTCGCTGGCTTCGGGCAGATCGACAACAATCGCCTCGGGACGCACGCGGTCGACTTCGCGCAAGGTCTGTTCGAGATCCTCGGGACTTCCTGCGGGATGGTTAGCCAGCACCACCTCGTTGCCCCCGCGACGAATCGCCGCGGCCAAATAAGTGGCCGGTTCGAGATGGGAAACAAAAGTGGCTGCTCGACGACGACGTTGCAAGGCGGCGGCATAGGTCAAGCAGCGATAAAACGATTCCCGACCAAGCGTTACCGTGGCATTGACACGAAAGAGAACAGGTGCACGCGACATAACGATATTCCTCGCCCTAACTGGTAAAAGGAATCATCCTTATTTGTTCACACGATGTGCATCTCGGTGCAGGCAAAACGAACGGCCCCTAGGCCGACCGATCAGACCGAGAGGCCCCAGTAGGCAAGGTTGCGTGAGCAAGCAGAGCGGATAGACAGGTAGGGTCGCAAGCCTGGCGACGTGAAGCTGATACGGTTCATCCACACCTCTTCGGTACTGGCCTTCCTTGGCCCGACGCAAGGGGGACGTTCCCCTGCGCCAATCGATGCGGCGAGGTGTACATTCTCTGGAGTGCTTCGTTCGCCGAGAGGCCGGTTCCGGTCGGCCCCGTTCGACGAGCGGAATCTTAACCCAGGCTGGCTAACAGAAAAAGAGCAAACCATGAACGACATCCATTTCCTTGATTCGCTACCTGCCTGGCCGGATCGCCCACGCGATGCCCATAAAGGTTGCTTTGGGACGGTCTTAATCGTTGCTGGTTCGCCTGGAATGTCCGGCGCGGCGGTCTTGGCAGGCCAAGCCGCCCTACGCGGTGGGGCAGGTCTCGTGAAGCTCGCCGTGCCCCAGGAGATTGTTCCCCTAGTCGCTGTGCAACAACCTTGCTTCATGGTCCAGCCGATTGAGACCCTCGCGATAAGCGAGTTGCTGTTGCAGACCAAGGCTGATGTCGTCGTCGCTGGTCCAGGGTTGGGGCAAACGGCTGCGGTGCGAGAGCGGGTGGAGCAGTTGTTGGCGTGCGAAATTCCCCTGGTTCTGGATGCCGATGCCCTGAACGTGCTTGCCCCCGTGCCAGGAGCCTGGCCTCACCGCCCTGCCCCGACACTGCTCACGCCGCATCCCGGCGAGATGGCCCGGTTGCTGGGTTGTAGCCGCGAGCAACTACAGGACGACCGCCTTGCCAAGGCCTTGGGTTTAGCCCGACGTCTAGGCTGCATCATGATCCTCAAAGGAGCTGGTACCATCGTGACAAACGGCACGGTGGCCTACATCAATCGCACCGGCAATCCAGGCATGGCCACCGGCGGGACGGGGGATGTTTTGGCAGGACTGCTGGGGGCTTTGCTGGCCCAGCGCTTTGCTCCGTTCGAGGCTGCCGTTTTGTCCGTTTACCTCCACGGCTTCGCGGGGGATCTCGCCGCCGAACGGCTCGGCGAGGTGTCGATGCTGGCTAGCGATTTAGTAGAGATGCTGCCACTGGCGATCCAACGATACCGGACTGGAAAGGGAGGCGTGCTTGTCGGACAATGACCGAACAGGGACTGTTCTCTCGAGGCGTACAAAGGAGAGATCATGAATCTTTTATGTCCGAATTGCCAAAAAATGCTGACCGTTCCGGATCAATATGCGGGACAAACCATGAAGTGTCCGCTCTGTGGTGCGAACTTCACCGTGCCTCTCTTGCCGAGTGGAATGGCTAGCTCGCCGCCCCTTCCTGCTTTTGGCGCTTCGTCCAGTCAATCGAGTCCGACCTCGACAGAGGCCGAGACTTACGCGATCAAAAGCGAGCCTCTTCCAGCGTTTAGCACCGCAACGCAGAGCAATCCGCCTATGCCGACGACACCGAACATCCCCTTGCCGGCGTTTGCGACAGGCGGAAGCAGCTCGCCGGCAAGCCCGCCCCCTGGCCCAACGCTGCCCCCGGTGCAACCCTCGAGTGCGGCGGCGTCCACGGCGACAACTTCTAATCCTCTGCCACGCCCCAGTTCGGCTGTCAGTACCGAGCTAAGCGAGAGCATCAGCTGTGTATTCGATCCCAAGATTCTGCAGTATGTGCCGGCGGCGGCCCTGATATTGATTTTCGTGTTGCACTTCTTCCCGTGGGTGGGGGTGTACGTGGGTGGCTACGAGATCACCTCGCAAGGGGCTTGGGGCATCGCCGTCGGCGCGTCCAGCCGCATTCCACCGGATCTCAATGACTTCTTTGAATTCAAGACAGATAAGCAAGTGCGTGAGCAGAAGGGGTGGGACGAAAAAAATGCCTCGGGAAACGACCCGCAATTTAGCCTGCTGACTTTCTTCTATCTGCTGCCGTTGTTCTTCCTCGGCTTGATTGCCAGCGTAGGCGTCGTGGCCCTGCCCTACATTCAGACACCGCTGCCGCCGCAGCTTCAGCAGATTTTGCCCTGGCGATGGGCCATCGTCACAGGCATCAACGCGCTCTTGCTTCTGTTCATTTTTCTGCAATTCCTCTTGCCCTTCAGCCTCGAAAGCCGCATGGCCAGCTTTGCTCTCAGTGACCCAGCTCTCAAGCCGGACGACCGAGACAAAAGTGTGGTGGCGATCAAGAAACAGGTCGAACGGGGCAAAATCATCCAACAAGTGCAACGGACCACCTGGTTCAACCTGGTGGTGCTGTTGCATCTGCTTGCCACGCTGACAGCCGCTCTCGTGTATTGGATCGAGAAACGCGGCCCCGGAAAACCGCTGCCGCGCCTCGAGTTGCGCTACTGAGCCGGTAACTTGCCTAGAATCCTTTGACCGGGGTGACGGACAGCCTGAGCGTCTTGTCGCCTCGTTTCACTTGTAACTCCACCTTCTCGTCTGGTTTGACCAAACTGGCCGCTTCATACAGATCGCTCACGGAATCGGTCCAGCGGCCGTCCAGCGTCAAAAGTCGATCGCCGCGTTTCAGACCGGCCTTGGCGGCTGGACTGCCGGCGATCACTTCCTTGATGTCAACACCATCGGCTTGGTCGCCAGCCTCTTTGACGGCGATGAGACCGAATTGTGCGGCCGGGGCCAGGGTCTTAGCCCCAGGCGACAGCAGAGCGGATGTCATCGCCTTCATGATGTCGGGCGGCTGATAGCCCGAGGGCACCAGTGTCATCGTTTTGGTCTTATAATCAAGTGTCATCTTAAAACGCGCGAAAAATGGAAAGCCCACGATCCCGCACAAGGGCTTGTCCAAGGCACGCGCCAACGCCTCCACCGTGGGATGATCCATCACAATCGCATCGACATTCTCGGCCGATTGTCCGCCGACACTTAGTTTTTTGATCTTGACGTTGCCTTGTGAGCCAAACAGCGCGAAGGGGGACTTCATCTTGCCTTTGAAGAGACCTGCATCGTTGGCTAGTTTATTGTTGACCAATGACATCGGTGCCCCCGTGTCAAATATCAGCAGGTATGGCCCTTTGTCGTTCACCATCACATGGACGGCCATGTGGCCGGATTTGAGCAATTCAAACGGGACGACCACGGGCTTGGCTGGGGCTGGTTGGTCTGCCCGCGGCGTATCCTCAGCAGGGGCGAAGAGAGCAATCAAGAGAATGAGAGCTAACGCACGCAACATATTCATGATTAAATTCCCTCGCCTGTTAGAAACGTGATGGTCTGTTCGCCATCCTTACGCTTGATCAGTAAAGAAATCTTTTGGCCCGGCGAAATCTTGCCGGCAAAGCGAAGGATGTCGCCGACACTGGTCACCGTGCGGTCGTTGACTTTGAGAATCAGGTCGCCTTTGCGCACACCGGCTTTGCCTGCGGGGCCGTTTTCCAGCACACCGACCACCGTAGGGTACTCGTCGCCATTCTCCAGGGTCAGGCCGACCAAACCGCGTAAGCTAATTTCGGGATTGGCTTTGCGACCGAGCATGCCGCCCAGGCTTTTCATCATGCTGCCCATCACATCCAGCCCTCCCATGCCGCCTACGCCTTTGCGGATGCGACCAGGTTCTGGTACCGAGTTGTCGATTTCTGTCCAGGTCATCTTGTTGCGTGTGAAGTCAATCTCCATCCGATAACGCGCTAAAATGTGATAACCCATCAAGCCATGAATCTCCAGACCGGCCATCCCTAACCCATTCATCCCTTCGAGTTGGAAGGGCGTCTCGACGCGAGCTTTGATCTTGGTCAATGTCGGACCGCCTTCAATCTCCAACTTGTCTAGCACCGCCCAACCATCCTCGCCGTTGGCTAAGCCTGCCTTCTCCCCAATCTTGGTGGCAATAATCATCGCTGGTGCCCCGGTGTCCAGAATGAAGTTGAACGGCCCCTTGCCGTTGATCTTCACTCGCACCACCAGATGCTTCGGGATAGTGGTTTTGTAGGGTACCTGGTAGCTTTTGACGACTGCGGGCTTCTCTTGAGCGGATAGGAGTGGCAAAGCGATAAGAGTCAGACCTATGAGTACTCGTAGCAGCATATGACAACCCTTGGAGTAATCGCCAATCGGTCAACGAGATTCGTCCAAGCAGACGACCGAGTCCATTTGTCCCGAATGATTCTCTCGGACTCAACACTTCGAGGCTGATCGCCAGCACATTATTTTATTGTACCTTAGATTCATGCGATGAGTTTCGCCTCGATGGAAGGCTCGGCCAACTCCTGAGGGTGGGCGATCTGACGGGGAGCAGCTGCTCTTGTATCCTTTCCCCTCTTCCGCTACTATTTTCACGCACAACCGAGGACAAACGATGCGATTTCCGCTCTTACAGCGCCTTTTTCCTCACGATGGTCATCATGTGGCTGGTTGGCAAGAGGAAGTTTACTCGGCCTTGCCAAGTGGGGGGCATGTCCTCGATCTGGGCTGTGGAGCCTTTAACGACCTAGATGCATTTCGCTCGGCAACGGTCGAGGTTTGGGGCAGTGATTTTGCTACTCATTCTCAATTGGCACACCCCCAGTGGTTTCGTCCCCTTTCGCCCGAAGGCTACATCCCCTTTACCAATTCTTTCTTCGATGTGGTCTTCGCCAACATGGTGGCCGAGCATGTCGAGTGGCCCGAGAGGTTTTTAGGTGAAATCGAACGGGTATTACGGCCGGGCGGCACGCTGATCTTGCACACCCTCAGTGCAGACCATTACGTCACCTATTTGCGTCGCCTAATCGGTTTATTTCCAGCGTGGCTCAACGAAAAACTCGTTTGGCGACTTTATGGTCGATCGCCAGAGGACACTTTTAAAACCTATTATCGACTGAACACCTTTTCGGCTCTGGCACGTTTGAGCCGACGTACTGGTCTGCCCTTGCAGCGGATGCGTCGCTACGCCGATCCGGGCTATTTTCGCTTTAGTGGCTGGCTGATGAATAGCGCCATTCTGATCGATCGCTTTCTGGAAGGCTGGGGCCCCGGCCGAGGCCGTCTCTATTTCACGGCCATTTTCCGAAAGCCGGAAAGCACAACCCGAACGAGCCTCTCACAAGCCGCTTGAGTGTCCTTCCGGGGCGTCTTAATTTGAGTGAAGCCAAAGCCTTTGTTGGAGAGGTAACCATGCGAACGCTCCTACTCAGTTTTGTCATTGTCACCTGTACGACGTTCCCTCCTTTTTCCCCAGCTCAAACATCTAAGAAGCCGAAATATGCTAAGGAGTGGATCGGTCAGTCGTTGCCCGAACCTGCATCTGACTTTGCCCTCAACGGGGAGCGGGTAACCTTGGCCGATCTGAAAGGGAAAGTCGTGCTGATTGATTTCTGGGCGGTGTGGTGTGGGCCGTGCCGGAGCATCTTCCCTCGTCTGAACCAGTTGCATGAGAGTTACCACCGGCGGGGACTCGAAATCCTTGCCCTAACCACATATTATAGCAAAAATGACTTTCGGGACGGCAAGCTGATCCAAGCGAAGAAACCTCTCACTCCTCAGGCCGAGCAACAGATGCTCGAACGCTTTGCACAACATAACAAGATGACATATCGAATCCAAACCATGCCCAAGGAGCAGTTCGCCCAGTACAAAGTTTTCGCGATTCCTCAAGCGATGCTGCTGGACCGCAAAGGCAAGGTGCGGCACGTGATCGTAGGGGGCAACCCCGCTGATTGGAAAACGCTCGAAAACAAGCTCCAAGAGTTGCTCCGAGAAACCGAGGAGTGAAGCAACTCCCCACGGGCCGTGCCCCTGAAAACGATGGAATGAATGGATGGAAAGGACGTAGGAAATTATTTTTGCTTCAAGGCCGACGCCAGACGCTCGGCCACGGTCGAAAGGACTTTCACTCTTGCATAATTTTTATCTTCGGCTTCGACGAGAATCCAAGGAGCGAAGATGGTGCTGGTCTGTTCGATTACGTCACAGGCAGCAGCCTCGTAGCTGGCCCATTTTTCGCGATTGCGCCAATCTTCGGGGGTAATTTTGTACTGCTTGTAAGGGGTGATCTGGCGGTGTTCAAAACGTCGCAGTTGTTCCTCGGGGCTAATCGCCAACCAAAACTTGATCAAGATGGCCCCGGCACTGGTCAATTGCGTTTCGAAATCGTCAATCTCGGCATAGGCTCGTCGCCATTCGTTTTCCGAAGCGTAACCCTCCACTCGCTCGACCAGAACCCGGCCATACCACGAGCGATCGAAAACCATCACGCGCCCATGAGGCGGCAAATGTCGCCAAAAACGCCAGAGATAAGGCCGGGCTTTTTCCTCATCGGTAGGGGCGGCGATGGAGACGACTTGATAATCGCGAGCGTCCATCGCTTGAGTCAAGCGACGGATGGCCCCGCCTTTCCCAGCGGCGTCGGGTCCTTCAAAAACTAAGATGAGGGAACGATTGCTCGTGCGTAATTTGCGAGTCAAGCGAGCGATGCGAGCCTGCAAACGCACGATTTGACCTTTGGCATCTTCTGGATCGAGGCGTTTACTGAGATCCAAGGTGTTCAGTACGTTTCGTTCCTCGGGGATCAGCACTACGGGTTGTGGTTCATGAGGCGGTTTAAGTCGGTCTTGTTGTAATCGCTCTTGAATCGCCTCCACCAGCAGTCGCCCCACCGTGAAGTAGCAGTAGCGTTGATTGGTGGCTTCGACGATGTGCCACGGGCTGTCGCTACTGTTGGTACGTTGCAGGACATATTCAGCAAAGGTGCGGAAGCGATCATAGCGTTTGGCGAGGCGACGGTCGAGCTTGGTGATACGCCAACGGGTTTCGGGGTCACGGCGGAGTTTGCGGATGCGTTTATGCATTGCTTCTTTGGGTAAATGAAGCCAGATCTTCAGCAGCAAGACATTTTCATTACAAAGCATTTTTTCAAAGCGAATCAGAGGCTCGAGATCGTGGTCGATATCGCTGAGCTCGGCTTTGCCCAAAACACAACGCAGAAAGGGGACTCCCTCCCAGCCTCCAAAAAAAATGCCGATGCGTCCCTTGGGAGGCAATGCCCGCCAGTAGCGCCACATGGGCGGGCGTTGCCGTTCCTCATCGGTCGGCTCGCGTTGCGCATGAGTTTGGATACCCCGTGCGTCGAGCCATTCTAGCAGCTTGTTAACCGTTTCCGATTTGCCCGCCGTCGGTAGTCCCGAGATGACCAGAACCACGGAAAAGTTGGCACTAGCTAGTTGGCGTTGCGCTTCGACCAGAGCCGCTCTCAGGGGACCGAGTTGCTCCTTGTAGGTCTCCTTATCCATTTTATTGCCAACTTCGACACTTTCAAACATATGAACTACTCAATGACTAAACTGAATCTTCAACCGTACAAGATCACACGCATTCACATCTGTTTGGACCGCATCCCCTTCACAGTTGGCCTCGTATAGTTCGTTGCCTGCCAGATCCTCGACCACGGCTCGAAGCGGATCGCGGACACAACGTAAAACCGCGGGTCCATAATGGTTGGCTGTTTCTAACAAGGTGACTCGGACAGCGTCGCCCTCAGCGGGTCGAATCGTCGACAGCACAATATTAGGCGCATCTAAATGAAACAACCAACCGGACGCTCCGACGTGGGGAGGCCCTTTGCTCGTCTCGACCAGAACGGCCGGGGAAGCCCAGCCCAGAGCGGTTTGCATAGGCACCTCGCGATCCAGGCCGATCAGTAGGTCGAAGCGACGCGCGGACTCTCCCTCGACCAGCAACAGGGTGTCCACCATACGGCCCCCGTGGCGTTGATGAAACGGCAACCCCCCCGGCAAAAGCACGGTGTTGGGTCGGCCTACACGCAACTCAAGAAAATCCGGCGATTCTGGACGGTTGCTGCTGGTGAAGATCGCTTGTCCTTGATAGCCACGCAGCAGAGGGGTCATTTCTTCCCGCCAAGCAAAACGACTGCCGATGTAGGCATGCCAAGCATATCCTTCGATGGGAACAAGCGGCTGCAACTCGATACGTAGTTCCAAGACCGGCCTACCCATCCAGGCTCGGAAGCGCTGACGAAAACGGGCCAGTGTCGTGCCCTCATTGTCGATAAGCTCTCCTGTGGTAGTGATCTCACCTAGAGCGGGTCCCGCTGCCGTCACCTCCAGCGTGCTCGCCTTCATCGTACTGCCAGGGTTCCATACCAGCTGTTGGGCCAAGCGGCCGATGCGAGTGCGGCTATCGCGAAGGTTGCGCAAGCCGCCGGTTTGCGGGTCGATTTCTGCCTCGAAGAATTCATTGCGGATCGTGCGATCATCGGCTGTTTTAATTTTGGAAGCAGGAGCTTGCGTTCCCGGAACGGGCCGCGGAAACCAAGCAAAACCCAGAGCCGGCACCTCGACGACGATGCGAGCCAAATCACCGTCCAACTGACTGGCCTTGACCGGCCCCTCGACCGAAATCGCACCGGCGACGTCTGGGATTTCAAGGGCCACTCGACGGGTGAAGGCACACGGATTCAGCACCAGCCAGCCGGGTTGCTCTGGTCCGCGTGCCACGAGCCGCTCGGCCAGAGCAGTCGCACAGCGATCCAGAGCCACGGGTAGTTCGGTCTCGTGGGCGTGTCCTTTCTCGTAGCGCTGCTCCAATTCATTCAGGAGATCAGTCTGTGAGTCGCCTCGCAAAGCGTGCAGCAACCCGGCAAAGGTCAATGCTGCATCCAGCTTCCGCCGATCGCGATGCCACTGGGCAAAGGCGCTGATGGGATGATGTCGTTGTCCCTCGCTGGGCGGTTCGGCCGTCTGAGTAGTACGCTCGACCAAGAAATCGCTGAAAAATTCTTCAGCACTGGCAACGGAGGAATAGTCGCCCGTCATCACTTCGTTGAAGTAACTACTCAGGGTGTACCATTGGCCCAGCACCGGGGCCAGCCGAGTCAATTCGACCCAGTCGCGATACCACACGGGAGCCGGTTGCTGATCGTGCATCAACGCAATGGTCGCATTCTGATCTTGTAGAATGCTTGTGTACAGAAAATGGGCCAGATGAAAATAGGTCTGTGCCGTATGGGCTGGCTGAGGCATCCGCGTAAAAGCATCGACTTGCTTGCCATCCGCCGAAGGCCAACTGACCACCGCTGAGCTGTGCGACGGCAGCAGGGATTCATCGAAGGATACAAACAAGCAGCGTGTGATGCCCGACGATTGGAGAAGCATCGGCAATTGGGTGTGCAAACCGCCGCGACGGCGTCCATAGACACGCAGAGGCACTCCGAACAGACGCTGATGCGTTTGCTGGGCCAAACGCAGATTGGCGAGTTGGCTCTCCAAGGGCAAGAGATACTCCTCCCGCTCGCGGTAGCCGCCACTGAGCACCTCGGCCTGATCCTGTACCACACGGGACTTGAGAAGTTCCAGACGTTCCGTAGGCAGGGCTTCAAGTAGCTCGCCGCTGGCCAGGAAGTTGAGCGGCAATGGAGCAGCAAAGGCCGCCGGCCAGTCCCCTGCCAGGTTCAGTGCTAGATCGATCACATGGATCGTGCTGGGATAGAGAACCTCGCGGGCCTTGAGTAAGTGGTGGGCGGCGGCCTGGAGCTTCTCGCGGACTTGGTCTATTTCTTCACGGGTTAGGGCTTCGACGGCCTGGGCGATTTCCTCGACGAGTTGATCACAGTTAAGCACATTTTCCTGCTGCATCGCCTCGAATAGGGCGTCGAGTTGGACGACCCCTAGTCCCAGGGCGAAGAAACCGGCCGTCAACTCAGAGGGTAATTCGAGCAAGCGGGGCAAGAAATCCTGTTGGCTGGCGAGCGGTTGCAACGCCTCGCGCATGTTGGCCAGCGTCGCCTGCCAATCGGCATGGGCATAGAAGACGATTGCCCCAGCCGACCGGGCACGGTCGAACCAGTCCTCCGGCAGAGTCAGGGGAGGATTGTCCGGCACTGCGATCAACAAATCTGCCGTAGCTTGCTCATGATCATATGGAGAGGCGATCCGAGGTAATGTCTTGCTACAGGCTAACACGGCTGGATGCCAAAGCACCCGCCAAGCGTTGAGAAACGCTGCCATCTCCTCTTCTGAAAGATACAGAGTCGTCTCAGTCGGCAGCCGATAGGCCGAGAGCAACAGTGTGCTTCGTGGATTCATGAGATTGTTCTAGCGAAGAAAGAGGAGCTTGGCATCCCTGGTGATGCCAAAGCCAACTCCGCGAAATATAGTTCTATTGGTCTGTGCACCAAGTCTCGGAGAGAGAAGGAATAAATGCCTAAGGTGCTTCTATTGACGTATCATTTTCCACCCTCTGCGGCGAGTGCTTCGTTTCGCCTGTTGGGCTTTGCACAACATCTCCCGAGACATGGCTATGAAGTCAGTGTGGTGGCCCCCCCTACCCTGCCCTGGGAGCCGGTCGATACCAACCTGACGGCACGAGTGCCCGCCCAGACAAGCATTTACTCGGTGGAGTACCCGGCGAATTATCCCAAAGTGCTGCGGTGGCTCTCGCCCAATGGGGTATGGTTGTGGAAAGCGCGTTCGACGGTCGATCGAGCCATCCGTGAGCAAAAGCCCAATCTGGTTCTCACCTCAGGGCCACCGCATATCGTCCATTTTCTAGGTTGGTATGCTAAACAGCGTTACCGCATGCCGTGGGTGGTCGATTGCCGTGACCCTTGGGTGACGACGACGGAGATTATGCCCTACACGGGATTGCAAAACGCGTTTGAAACCTTCTGGGAGCAGCGCGTTTTTGCCCGGGCCGATGCGATCCTCAGTAATGCTCCCCTAGCTCGAGACAAACTCGCTGAGGCTTTGCCCCACTGGGCAGCCAAGATCCACTCGATCCCCAATGGCTACGACCCCGAGTTATTTCCGCCGTCGCCGCCGCGTCTACCTGGCCCCGTACGCATTCTTCATGCAGGGCAACTCTATCTGGGCCGTGATCCGCGACCGATACTCGATGCGCTGGCCGGTATCCCCACTGGGAGTGTGCCGCCGTTTCGTATCGAGTTTGTTGGGCGCACAGACTATGCTCCGGGAGCCGATCTAAGCCAAGAGGCCCAGGTTCGCGGCCTAAGCGAGACGGTCGTTTGTCACGGACAGCTGAGCTATCGTCAAACACTCGACATGATGATGAATGCCGATGTGTTGCTTCTGATGGATACACCTAAGCGTCGGATCGGTGTACCGGCTAAGCTGTATGAGTATCTGGGTGCGAGCAAGCCGGTCTTAGCAACAGCCGAGTCGGAGGGCGATCTGGCGGCGATTTTGAAACAAAGTGGCCTACCCCATCGAATCGCCCCCCCAAACGATCCCACAGCGATTCGTCAAGCGCTTGTCGAGTTGGTGCGTGATGTGGCCAAGGGCACCCTCCCAAGTGTGGATGATACCTTACGTCGACAATTTACTCGCGAAGCCTTGGCCGGCCGTTTGGCCAAGTTGTTCCAACAAATCTTAAAGAGGTAGGCATGATTAAGAGCCTAGTCGCCAGGATCCGTAGAGGCGATGGGCCTTTTTGGGGCTTTATCAAACGGCAGCTCAAATGGACGTTACAGCTCCATTTGCCAGTTTTTTGGCTTACTCGACCCTTTTTCTCCTTCTGCTATTATCTGCATGTCTTTCTGCGTGAGACCTGGCTTCGCTTGGCTCGCTTTTTTTGGTACGAGCCGCTCTTTCGCAGCCAATGTGAACGAGTCGGCCGAGGCTTCCAGATGGAGACGCTACCGTACATCCATGGCACCGGGGCGATTGTGGTCGGCGACAACGTGCGTTTTGGTGGGAAACCGGTGTTTATTTTTGGCAACTGCGGTGATCAGCGCCCAGAGATCACCCTGGGCGATGGCTGTTTCTTGGGCCACCTGGTCATTCTCAGTTGTGCTCATCAAATAAACATCGGCAAGTATTGCTTGATTGCTGACAATGTACAGATCAGCGATTATGACGGTCACCCCCTTCAGGCAGCCCGTCGGCGTGCAGGCGAACCGACCCCAGTGGAAAATATTCAGCCTGTCCTTATCGAAGAGGATGTATGGATTGGTAGAAATGCAATGATTTTAAAAGGCGTTCGTATCGGAGCGCGTTCAATCGTTGGAGCAGGGGCTGTGGTTACCCACGACGTGCCACCTGATGTAGTGGTAGCAGGTAATCCGGCACGAGTGGTCAAACAGCTGTTGCCTCAGCCTGTCGAATCCTCCTCTCACTCATAAGCGATTGCCTCGGGAATTCGCAATCTCGTAGCCCAACTGGCTGGCCATAATCCCGCAAGGGCTGCACTACAGATGCAAGCAGCGCTGACCAAACCGCCTTCGAGCCAAGGGACACGCATGGGAAACAAGAATCCCGATTCATCTAAAACCATGACATAGATCACATACCATTGCAAACCTAGACCAATCCCGATCCCGATGCTGGCTCCGATCGATCCCATCAACAGTGCTTCGGCCAGGACCATACGCAAGATTTGCGAGCGTGTGGCCCCGACGGCACGGAGGAGACCCAGTTGCCTTTTTTGTTGCAGTACAGAAATGAACAAGGCACTGATAACGCCCAGGAGGGACACCAGCCCGATGACCATCTGTTGAGCATAGGCCAAGCTGTAGACCTTGTTGAGTCCGGCGTTGACTTCGCGGTAGACTTCGGGGCGATCGACGACAAAGACAGCCTCAGTTTTTTCAAAACGTTCTTTCAGTTTGGTTTTCATCTGTTGCAGATCGCTGCCTGGCTTCAAGAATAGGTCAAAGATGTCTACCTGCGAATCACCAAATTTCTCTTGATACCACGGCAGGTTCATCACCACCGTACCGCGGTTCCAGGAATAATCCACCACCGTCCCCACCACTTCGACTTCCAGGTTGCCATCTTTGCCTGGCAAGGTGAGCCGGTCGCCGCTCTGGACCCTATAGAGCCGGGCAAAATTCTCACTCACGGCAACCGTACCCGGCTCACGCAGGCGAGGCAAACGAGCAAATCCCTGGGCCAAGGCCGGCCGAGTCGTGCCGCGTTCCAGGGCAGCTAGGTCCAGGGCAACCAGCCAGATGATTTTCGGCAGACGGTCCACAGGCGAGACAAAATCCAAGCGTTGCAAACGCACTGGCAAGACGATGTCGATCTCAGGATATTCGGCCAGTTTATCCGCCAACGCGGGGTCCATGGTCAGAGCCGAGCCGCCCGCGGTCACACTTGAGCCACAAGAGACAAATAGATCGGCAGCAATTTTTTCTTCGATCCAATCGTTAATAGCTTCACGCGTCGATTTGAGAAATCCCGAAGTCTGGATGAGTAAGCCGGTGGTAGCTGCCAAGGCGGCAATGACGATGCCGGTGCGTACCGGCGAGCGGAGGAGGTTGTCGGCGGCGAGACGCCCCTCCAGGCCAAAAACAAAACGAAACAACGGTTGGACGAGGCGACCCAACACACCAGTCAGTAGAGGGGTCAGGGCCAATGTCCCGACCAACAGCAAAATGATGCCCGCGAAGATACCAAACAGTGGGGGTAACATCCCGCGAAATGCTACCGCTGCCGTTCCCCCCCCGAGCAACAGTAGCACGATTGCCAGATGCAACAGTGTGGTCGCTAGCGTGGAATGCAACGGCACCCGTCGCACGGCCTGGGCTGGCTCCTCCTGGGCGGCCTGCAACGCGGGTATCAGAGCTGCCAACACCGCCACAACCGTACCCGAAACGAGGGCGGCAAACAGCAGCCACCAAGGCAATTGAATGCTGGCATTTTCGATCGGGACAAGCATCTCACTGATGACACCTGCCAAGGGTTTGATGGATAGCCAAGCTAGGAAGCTACCCAAGGGCAGGCCTAACCCGGAACCAAGCAAGCCCATGCAGAACGATTCCAACAAAAACAAGCGGGCGATCTGCCCACGCGTCGCCCCCACCGAACGCAAAATGCCGATGTCGTGTCGGCGTTCGGCGACACTGACCGACAGCGCGTTGTAGACGAGAAACAGCCCGACGACCAACGCCCCCGCGCTGCCGATGAGCATACCCAGTTCCAGGCCCGCGGTGACGTTGCTGACCATCTCGCGGTTGCCTTGCGGGGTTTGCACGTCGGCCCGATCGCCTAGCCAGCGTTGCAAGACCGACTGCACCTCCGTTGGGTCAGCTCCGGGTTTTAAACGCACATTGATTTGATGAACCCGCACTTCTTGGCCGGGAAAACACAACCGTGAGGCACTGACCAAAGGCAAAACGACGACCGAGCCTGCGATGGGCAGATCGGAGTCGCGAAAATCGACCGTGCCGACGATCACAAAGCGTGGCGTTTGACCAGCGTTACGCAGGCTAAGGGTAGTAGGGTCGAGGTTACGGGCTTGCAATCCTTGGAGCAGATCGGGAGAAACGAGGGCGACCTCGCCTTTGCTCAAGGCCAGACTCCAACGCGGCAGTTCGAGCAAGCCGGGCGTGCGCAACTGTGTCTTCACCTTGAGAGTGTTGTTTTCAAGGAACGATGCGGCCTCGGCGAGGTTGGTCGGCGTTTCGATGCCAAAGATCCACGTCGGGCGATTCTCTAATTCGACGGTGGAGACGCGGGCGTAGACAAAAGGCTGGGCATCGGCTATTCCGGGAAGCTGGGCCGCTCTTATCTCTGCAGCCAACGCCGCGGGCACGCCGACTCCACCTTTGAGGATCAGGAGATCGGCGATAGCCGCGAGGGGATTCACGGCATTTTGCACACCGCCTTTCAGGCCGCGCGACAATCCTTGCGTCGCGACCAAGACGGCAACGCCCAGAGTGATCGACAAGACCACCAGCAGCGTGCGAATCTGATGCTGTGCGATGTAGGCGAGGCTCAGAGTGCGAAACAGGCTGATCATCGCTGGCTCACCCCTGGGCGACAGCCGGGGCACGAAACGCGGCACTGGAACCGCTCTCAGCCTGGGAGATGCGTCCATCACGGATGAAGATCCGACGATCGGCGTAGTTGGCGGCGTGGGCATCGTGGGTGACCATGACGACGCAACGCCGGCCGGCCTGGGGCAGACTGCGTAACAATTTCAGCACCTCGGCACTGTTGTGCGAATCGAGATTCCCGGTGGGTTCGTCGCAGACAATCGCCTCGGGGTTGCCCACCAAGGCGCGGGCGATGGCCACCCGTTGCATCTCCCCGCCGGACATCTCATCGGGGTAATGTTCAGAGCGATGGGTCAGGTGGACCGGTTCCAAGGCCAAGCGGGCTTGCTTGAGAGCCTTGGAACGCCCCATCCCCCCGAGCAACAAGGGCAAGGCGACGTTTTCGGCGGCAGTCAGCGTCGGCAGCAGGTTGAAAAACTGGAAGATGAAACCAATCCGGGTTCGCCGCAAGATCGAGCGTTCGCGGTCGCTCATCTGGGCGAGATCTCGGCCTTGGAATAACGCTTGGCCGGTGGTCGGTGTATCCAAAGCACCCAGAAGGTGCATCAGGGTCGATTTTCCCGAACCGGAAGGCCCCATGATGGAGACGAATTCACCCGCCTCGACCTTCAGACTGACGCCACGTACTGCATGAACGATACGCGAGCCTTGCTGATAGGTCTTGGTCACTTCGACAAGCTCCATCATGAGCGTAATTCCTCCTTCATGGATCGATCGGCGGTATTTCAGCCGAGCAGCTTCTCGTGCTTCAGCTAAGCTTTTTGTAGCGAAGCCGTGTGGGTTGGTCGGCAGCAACTCCCAAGCGTTGCTTGCGTAGCGACTCATAGGATTCGTAGTTGCCCTCGTGCCAGACCACTTTGCTGTCCCCCTCGAAGGCCAGGATGTGGGTGCAGATGCGGTCCAAAAACCAGCGGTCGTGGCTGATGACGACGGCACAGCCACCGAAGTTGATGAGGGCTTCTTCCAGGGCACGCAGGGTGTCCACGTCCAGGTCGTTGGTCGGTTCGTCCAGCAGCAGCAGATTGCCGCCCCGACGCAGCAGCTTGGCCAGATGGACGCGATTGCGTTCCCCACCGGAGAGTTCGCCAACCTTGCGTTGTTGGTCGGGCCCCTTGAAATTGAACTGGCTGACATAGCTACGCGAGGCGACACGCTTCTTGCCCAGTTGGAGATAGTCGCTCCCGCCGCTGATCTCCTCGAAAACCGTCGCTTGGTCATTGAGGGTATCGCGGCTCTGATCGACGTAAGCCAACACCACACTCTCACCGACGATCAGCTTGCCGGCATCGGGTTTTTCTTGGCCGACGATCATGCGGAACAGCGTGGTCTTACCGGCACCATTGGGGCCGATCACGCCGACGATGCCCCCGCGGGGCAGATCAAAGTTCATGTCGTCCATGAGCAAGCGATCCTCGAACCCTTTGCGGACGCTTTCAGCACGCACGACCGTGCTGCCCAGTGGCGGACCAGGCGGTATCTGCATGACTAACTCATCGGGACGTTCCTCGAACTCTTGACTGGCCAGTTTTTCGTAGGCGCTCAAGCGAGCTTTGTTCTTGGCCACTCGAGCACGCGGAGCCATCCGTGCCCATTCCAGTTCGCGCTCGAGAGCCTTTTTGCGGGCGGAGTTGGCTTTCTCCTCGACGGCCAGACGGGCTTGTTTTTGTTCCAGCCAGCCGGAGTAGTTGCCTCTGAAGGGATAACCGACGCCGCGATCCAGTTCGAGAATCCACTGGGCGACATTGTCGAGAAAGTAGCGATCATGCGTGACGGAAACCACCGTGCCGCGATACTCTTGTAGGGTGCGTTCCAGCCAGGCCACCGACTCGGCATCAAGATGGTTGGTCGGCTCGTCCAGCAGCAGCAGGTCTGGCTTTTGCAGCAGCATTTTACACAAGGCCACCCGACGTTTTTCACCGCCCGATAACCGCCGCACGTCGGCATCGCCCGGCGGCAGACGCATGGCGTCCATGGCGATTTCGAGTTGCCGATCCAAGCTCCAGGCATCGACGGCATCGATCTGAGCGTTGACCTTGTCCAGTTCTTCGCTGATGGCCTCGAATTCGTCGGCGGAAGCCTCGGCCATCTTGTTGCCCAATTCTTCTTGTTTGGCCAACAACACCCGGATGGGGGCGACGGCCTGCTCGATATTCCCGCGTACATCAGTGGTTTCGTCGAGTCGCGGCTCCTGGGGTACGAAGCCGACACTAAAGCCCGGCGTCAGCCGCGCCGTGCCTAGAAAATCGGTGTCGACTCCGGCCATGATGCGTAGCAGGGTGCTTTTGCCCGCACCATTGGAACCAATCACGCCAATTTTGGCTCCAGGATAAAACGCAAGCCAGATATTCTTGAGGACTTCACGTTTGTTGTAAAACTTCGACAAATTCTCGATTGTGAAGATGTATTGTTCGGCCATGAGACTCTCTTGACGAGGATAGGAAACACACTTTAGGGTATCGTAGGAGGGGAAAAAGGTCAAATCGGGGGCCGCGGCCGGTGGAGGGAAGCATTTTCAGTGTCGGGATCGTACCGTTGGTCATCAGGATGTTTTTCCTGATGTTACGGTCAGCGGCACAACGCACCGGTCGTCGCGATCCGGAGACAAGCGAGTTAATCCTGCAGTGCAGCCCGCTTTTGGTATGGACGATGGCCGTCGTCACCCTGGGCATGCCGTTGTTGTTGGGGTTGTTGAGTTTCGTGATACGGTTCGAAAGCCCCGAGCAGATCTTTATTCCCCTCGGGATGAGCCTGTTCTTGGTGCTGCTGAGTGGTGGATTGTGGCTGTGGTCATCGCGGCGACGCACACGGATCGGCCCAGAAGGTCTGACCTCGGAATACGCCTTGTGCGAGTCCCAATTTCTACCCTGGGACCAAGTGACCAAAATCGATTTTGCCAACGGTACGGAATTCTGGGTGCGAGCGACAGACGGACGCAAAGCGATGATTTGGATCTACTTCGTGGGCGTGGCCGAGGTGGTGCCGCTCTTATGCGCGTACCTGCCGGAGAAAGTGCTACGCACGTACGGCCAGACGCTGGAGCGATTCGCCTCCTGCGTGGGCAGCACGAAAGAGCTGGCTCGCCCGGAGATCCCCGCAGCGGTTGTGATTTCTGGCTTCCGCTACCCTGCTTGCCATCCGCACCTTGCCTGGGTACGATCCACACATTCTAAGTGGAGTTGTGCATGGACCGAGAACAGGTGGCGGCGATCCTGGCAGAGATCGGCACGTTTCTAGAACTTCGGGGCGAGAGTCCTTTTCGCGTCAATGCCTATCATAATGGCGCGCGGGCCATCTCGCAGCTGGAAGAGGATCTGGCGACGGTCGTTCGTGAGGGTCGTCTTTCGAGCATCCCGGGCATCGGCGAAACCCTGCGTGACAAGATCACGATGCTCGTGACCACCGGGACGCTGCCGTTTTACGACAAACTCAAAGCCGAGATTCCGCCGGGTCTGGTCGAGATGTTGCGCATCCCCGGTCTGGGGCCGAAGAAGGTCAAGGCGTTGCATGAATCGCTGGGCATCGACACCCTGGACAAACTGCGTCAGGCCTGTGAGAGTGGGGCCGTCGCTCAGCTCAAAGGCTTCGGCTCCAAAACCCAGTCCAAAATTCTCGAAGGGCTGACTTTTCTCGATGAGATAGGCAACCGCGTGCGGCTGGATCAGGCCGAATACGTCGCCCAGGGTCTGGTCGAGGGGATCAAGGATGTGCCCGGCATCCAGCGCATGGCCGTGTGTGGCAGCATTCGCCGACGACGCGAGACAGCCAAAGATATTGATTTGTTGGTGAGTGCGACCGAGGCTGGGCCGATCATGCAACGCTTTGTGTCGTTGCCGGGCGTACTCCAGGTGACGGGTCAGGGGCCAACCAAGTCGAGCGTGATCGTGCGACGGACGATGCCCAGCGGTTCCACCGTCACCCTCAACGCTGACTTGCGCGTCGTCGAGGATCGGCATTTCCCCTTTGCCCTGCATTACTTCACCGGCAGCAAGGAACATGGCAAAGCGATGCGGCTGCGGGCGATCCAGCGGGGGCTAAAGCTCAACGAGTATGAACTAGCCGGCGAGGCGGGTAGCATCCCCTGTGCGGATGAGGCCGACCTCTTCCAGGCCTTGGGATTGGCCTACATCCCCCCGGAGTTACGCGAGGATACCGGTGAGTTGCTCGCGGCAGAAAACGGCACTCTGCCGACTTTGATCGAGACCAGAGACATTTGCGGCGTCTTTCACAATCACACCACGGCGAGCGACGGGACCGCGAGCCTCGACGAGATGGCGCGGGCGGCCCAAGCTCTGGGATGGACGTACTTGGGTATCGCTGATCACTCGCAGACACTCAGCGTTGCCAATGGCCTGTCACCGCAACGGTTACTAGCTCAGATCGAAGAGATCGATCGGCTCAACCGCAAGCTCGATGGCCTGCGTCTGTTCAAAGGCAGTGAAGTAGACATCCTCGCAGATGGCAGCCTGGACTACGACGACGATCTGCTTGCCAAGCTCGACTATGTGGTGGCAAGCGTGCATCTTCATCTGAACATGTCCCGCGAGCAGATGACCCAGCGGATTCTCCGCGCCATCCGCCATCCGAAAGTGACGATGCTCGGCCATGCCACCGGCCGACTCTTGCTACGGCGGGATGCCTATCCAGTGGATCTAGAGGCGGTGTTACAAGCAGCGGCCGAGACGGGCACCCTGATCGAGATCAACGCTGACCCGCATCGGCTGGATCTGGATTGGACCCATTGCAAAAGGGCGCGGGCGTTGGGTGTGCAGTTGGTCATCAACCCCGACGCCCATAGCACAGCCGGCCTAGCCAACTACCGTTATGGAGTTGATGTGGCCCGGCGTGGCTGGTTGGAACGGCAGCATGTTTTCAACACGCTCAGCGCCGACGAGGTCGCGCGACTCTGGAAAGTTTAGTCCCCCTTGGTTCGCGACCTCTCTCCCCTTGCTGGGCATCAATCGTTCTGGGGCCGTAGTTGGACCGAGCGCACCCCGAGCCGAGTCAAGAAACGCGTTTTTTGCCCCGCGGTTAGCTCGCGGGTGTAGCGGCTCTTGACAGCTTCGATCCAGCGGATGGGGCGTTTACCCAGGTCCACGGGCACGGTGATCAGCACCGGGCCGGCGATGGCAAGGATGCCGCGAACCTTGGCTTCGAGATCGCCGGGCGTCAGCTCGACATGCGTCAGGCCCAGGGCTTTGGCGAGGCTGGGGTAGTCGAGGCGAGCGAGCATGGTTGCGGTGGTGCGTTTGTAGGCGTTTTTCTGCAGAATCTGCATATAAGTATAAACCGAATCATCGAGAATGAAAAATTTCACAGACAAGCCTTCGCGAGCTGCCGTGGACATTTCCAGCCCGGTCATGAGCAAGCAGCCATCGCCCGTGAGGGTGACGATCTGCCGCCCGGGCAACACCCGTTGTGCCCCGATCGCCGCCGGAATCGACCAACCCATCGCCTGATTATCGACCGGGTTGAAGTAAGTGCGTGGCTGAAACACCGTGTAAGCCATCGCTGCCAGATGCTCGACCACGGTGACATCGACAAACAGCAAAGCATCTTCACGCGTAGCGCGACGCAAAGCAAGGACAAAATGCATCGGATCGATGCCATGCGACGCATAACGACGGGCAAACTCCTTAAACTCTGCTGCCTTGTGTCGGGCGATTGCCTCGACCAGCGGCTTACACACAGGACGGGCCAACTCGGTCTCCTGCTCCAACAACTTGGCCAGGAAGACTCCGGCATCGGCATGAACACATAGACTGGGCGAGACCACCTTGCCCAGAACCTCGGCACAGCTATCGACATGAATGTGAATTCTTTTGGTCGGATTCGAGTAATAACCCGTTGAGACTTCACAGTATTTCACGCCGATCGCCAGTACAACATCGACTTTTTCAAAGGCAAGCTCGGCGGTACGGGTAGCGTGTGGTCCATACCCCCAGCCTACGCTCAGGGGATGGCATTCGGAAATCACCCCCTTGCCGCTGACACTCGTGGCAACGGGTGCCTGGAGCATCTGGGCGACGCGGACCAAGCTGGTCGAGAAATCCATACACCCTTGGCCAGCATAGATCCCCACACGCAGGCGTTTGTCCCGCAGGATGGCCAGTACCCGATCAAACGCATGAGCATCAAACGCAACGGGACGCGGTCCCAAGGGGGCGCTATGCACCAGGGCGGTTTCGATGAGTAACGGATAGGGAATGACCACTGCCACCGGACCCGGCTCGCCCTCGTCCGCCAGTCGAAACGCTTGGCGCACGGCTTCGGGAATCTGCTTGACGTGTGCGACCTCGAAAACCGCCTTGCACACGGGCTTGAGCAAGGTCGCGTTGGGCAATTCATGCACCTGATACGGTCGGTATTTTGGGCCGCGGGCCACATCGATCGCTAGGCAAACGAGCGGCACGCTATCCATGCGTGCTTCGCCTAACCCGGTCAGGGCGTTGGTAATCCCCGGACCAGGCACCACGCATAGCACCCCGGGCCGGCCCGTCGCCCGAGCCGCTCCATCGGCCATGATCGAAGCGGAAAATTCGTTGGTAACCAGCAGATAAGGAAGCTGGCGTTGTTTCATCTGATCCCATAACTCGTTGCCCTGGGCACCGGGGATGCCGAACACACACAGGGTTCCCTCGGCTTGGAGCGTCTCGACCAAGGCCCGCGCCCCACTCACTAGGCCGCTCACTTGTCCCCCCGAGCGGACGGCCGCTTGGCTGACGTTTTGGGTCAAACTCAAGGGAAGCGTAGCAGCGGCACCGGCGACGCCCGCAGTTTGCAAAAGTTCCCGGCGATCCATGTTCCGTTCCCTTTCCCGTTTGGGCTGACTTTTCTCCTTATCGGCATCGTTTGGTTTCCACTGGATTTAAATGCGAAAAGCTTGTTGGCTCGTTTGGTTGCCGCAGATCGTAATTGAGCAGAGTCGCGTTGATCGCCAAGAGGTGGATGAAGTATAGAAGGGGGAACGTCAGTCCTCGCCGGTCGGGGTGCCCTGTCGGTGAGGGCTGACGCCACAGGTAGCTAGCGTGGCAAGGAGGCGAAGGATGGGCAAACTCGCTTTGGGCGGTGGAAATCTGGGATTACTGCTCGCCTGTTGGACATTGGCACAGGCTCAAGAGCTTCCTTCTACAGCCAAACCACCTGTACCCCCAGGAAACGCGAAACGTCCAAGCGTCGTGGCCCAGCCGAAACGCACGCCCCAACAACAACAGATGCTGTTGTATGCCCGCCGAGGGGCGGACTGGCTCGCCCGCATGCACGACCCCAAAGGTCGTTTTTTGCCCGGCTATCTGCCTGCCTTGCAACGTGCCTCGGAAGGTGACAACCTCGCTCGTCAAGCCATTGCTGCCGCTGGGTTGGCTCATGCGGCTCGTGTTCTGGGCGAAGAGGCCTATGCCGTTCGTGCAGCACAGACTTTGCTCACCTTGCTTGAGGATACCGTCATCGATCCGGCCGATAAAACCTGCCGAATCGTGGATCTCCCGGGTGATCGCCTTGTTCGTGCTGCTGCTGCTGCCCACTTGGTCCTGGCCATCGGCGAACTACCGCAACCCCCAGCCGATCTGCTCGAAAAGAGCGAACAACTCACCCGCACACTGGCCAAACAGATACAGGCGGATGGCCGGATCGGCGAGGCAGACGTAAGCACGGCAGGATTCATTCTCTGTGCCCTGGCCCGCTCGCATCACTGCCAGCCGGCTAAGTGGAAGTCCGCTTTGGTGAGCAAATCCCTGAGTTCCTATCGCGCGGGGTGGGAAAAAAACCGTCGCCTGGAGGCGGTTTATCCGCTCATGGTCGCCTGTGTGGAGTGCTACCGTAGCAACAAAGACCGCCAGGCTGCCGCTTTTGCTCTGGAGATTCAAGATTGGCTTCTTGGCCTGCAATACACCAAACTAGATGGCCAACGCCTGGGCTGGTTCGGTGGCTTCATGAGTTGGAGCGATGGGCAAGCGGTCGAACAGGAACCGGATGCTCGGGCGGGTGCCTTAGCAGCGAGCCTGGCGATGGGGGTAAGTTTGGCTCGGGAGCTAGGCGACGTGCAACGGCACCAACAATATCTTCAGGCGCTCGAACAGGCCATCCAGTTCCTTCTGAGCCTGCAATACACTGAGGCAGGCACGCAGCATTTCGCGGCTTGGTATCGACCCAAAGTAGTGGGCGGTTTCCATCATTCGCCGACCAACGGCGACTTACGAATCGATCATGCCGCCCAGGCCGTTCGAGCAATCCTCGACTGGGTCGAGCATATGGAACCTTAAGAAGAACTGGCCGAGGCAAACAGAGGACGCTAAGATGCAGGCAAGCAAAGCGCGGCCTCGAGACACGAACGCTGAGGCTTCCCGAAACGTCCGGTCGGTGTCCATGATTGACGAACGAATGCAGGTTCCGCGTCCACGATGCCGTCGTTTAATGGGGGTACGCCTCCTGGGCACTGGCAGCTACGTCCCTGAGGGGGTGGTCACCAACGATCACCTCCACCAGCGTTTTGGTTTCGATTCCGATTGGATTGTCAAACGCACCGGCATCCTCGAACGCCGACACGCGGCCGCTCATCAGGCCACCAGCGACTTGTGCCATGAGGCCGCTCTGCGTTGCCTGAATGCTGCGGGCGTCAAACCCAAGGACGTTGATCTGATCGTGCTGGCGACCTTTACGCCGGATATGTCGTTCCCTTCGACGGCTTGTTTGTTGCAGGATCGCCTGAAAATCGCTGCTCCCGCCGTGGAGATTGAAGCGGCGTGTGCCGGCTTTCTCTACGCCCTGATCACCGGGGCAGCCTACGTCGTCAGCGGTGCGAGCGACCTGGCCCTGATCGTGGGCGGCGATACCAATTCTCGGGTGCTGAATCCGAGTGATATCAAAACCTATCCCCTTTTTGGTGATGGGGCCGGGGCCGTCCTCATCACTCGTGGCTCCCCCGAGCAGGGAATCCTCGCTTACAGCATGGGGGCCGATGGTTCCGGGGGCGATCTGCTCAGCCGACCGGCCGGTGGCAGCCGTATGCGTCTGTCGCCCGAAGTGTTGGCGGCTGGCCTTCACTACATGCACATGGATGGACGGGCCGTCTTCCGCTGGGCGGTATCCATTTTGTGCGACACGATTCAAGATGTGCTCAATGCCGTTCACCTCCGTGCCGACGATGTCGATCTCTACATCCCCCACCAAGCCAACATCCGCATCATCAACGCTGCCATCGACGTGTTGCACATTCCGCGTGCCAAGGTCTACAACAACCTCGATCGCTATGGCAACACCTCGGCCGGCAGTGTCCCCATCGCCATGGACGAGGCACTGGCCGAGGGAAAACTCAAAAGCGGGCAGAAGTTAATGCTCTCGGGCTTTGGTGCAGGCCTCGCCTGGGGCACCGCCTTGTTGCAACTTTGATCTTGCCACCCTATCCCTTTGTGGAGTCTCTCAGCTATGCGATCTCTGCTCTTGCTCGCAGCGCTGGTTCCGTTGGCGTACTCGGCCGATTTCCGTTTCGAGACAAAAGAAATCGATACTTCTTTAACTGTTGGCTATGCTGTTCTCTTGGTCGATGTTAATGCTAACGGCAAGAAAGACATCGTGGTCGTCGATACTCAGCGTGTCGTCTGGTACGAAAACCCCACCTGGAAACGCCGCAATCTTCTCGTTGGCAAGACCCCCGCTGATAACGTCTGTATCAGTGCCGCCGATATTGATGGCGATGGCCGGGTCGATTTTGCCCTGGGCGCGGGGTGGAAACCGTTCGATACCAAGACGGGCGGCACGTTACATTGGCTACGTCAACCCAAAAACCTCGATCAGGAGTGGGAATTGTTTGCCATCGGTTCCGAGCCGACCCTGCACCGCATTCGCTTCGCCCCGTTGGATCGACTCCGCGACATATCCGCTAAACCGGTCCTGATCGTCGGCCCGCTGATGGGCCGTGATAGCACTCGTGCTAATAACTGGCTGGATGGTCGGCCGCTTCGCCTTTTGGCCTACCGCATTCCCAACGATCCCACTCGGGACAAATGGCCCCAGGAGGTGATCGATGAATCGCTGCACGTGATGCACAATTTCGACATCATGCCGACACCCAAGGGAGTCGATCTACTCACGGCCAGTTACCTGGGAATTCACCGCTTTCAGCGCGTAGGCGACAAGTGGAGCAAACAACGCATTCACGAGGGCGACCAAACCAACCCCAAGGGCAACCGTGGTGCCAGCGAGATTAAGCATGGTCAGCGAAAAGACGGCACCCCGTTGCTCGCTACCATCGAACCGTGGCATGGCCATCAAGTGGTGTTGTACACGGCCGAGACAGGGGGCCGCTGGAAACGCGAGGTTTTGGATGATCAGTTGCTGTGGGGCCATGCCGTCTGGTTTGCGGATCTGGACGGCGATGGCGGCGATGAGTTGATCATCGGCGTGCGGGATGACAAAGCCAAGCTTCCCGGCCAACGCCGCGGCGTGCGCCTTTACCGCTGGGACGGCAAAATCTGGCAGCGGCAACTCGTCGATGAGGGCGGAGTCGCTGTGGAGGATTTGGCCGTCGCCGATCTCAATGGTGACGGCAAGCCGGATATCGTGGCGGTCGGCCGAGCAACCAAGAACGTTCGCATCTATACTCAAGTGAAAAAGTGAAAAAGGATTTCCCTGTCCCACGCCACGGTGCAACCGGTTAAACCGTCGCAGTTGACTCGGCACGGCCAGCAGAAGATGTCGGCGGTTCTGCGTTGACCCCTGGCCCGTAGAAGCGGCTAAGCACGGCGTCCAGCAATACGATCACCACCAGGGAAAGCCCCATCACCGGAAGGGCGATCGCCAGCAGCACGATGGCCCCCATGAGCCAGGCGGGTAAGGGGACTTCGGGACGGCGGGGCAGCCCGAGGGAACCCTTTTTGCGACGCAAGCACCACATTACCAGACCGCTTGCGGACAAACCGATCAGCACCAAGCAACTCAGGGCAGCGAGGATTTTGCTCGGCCAGCCCCAGATGCCTCCCGTGTGGATCGGATAAGCCCACAGACGCAGCTGCGTCATCCAAGAAAGCTCACTCAAGTCACGTTCGATCACGACACGGCGCGAAACCGGGTCATACACCATCAGCCCTTGCCGCTTGGGGCCACGGCTCGTCTGAGGCACAATCGTCCACAGTCCCTCTTTTTTCTTGGGCAGGTTCACCTCTAGATCATAACCGGGCCAACGACTACGAGCGTGGTCGATGAACTCGTTCAAGTCGCCGGCACTCACTGCGCCTGGGTTGGATGGGAGCGTTTTGGGAATCTCAAAGAATCCTTTGGGATCTTTCCCCTGAAACCACTTGTAGGTGCCTCCCCAAACATAACTGAAAAATAAGCCGGTGATCAGAATGAACATCAAAGGCACTAGCAGATAGAATCCTGCCACGGCGTGCCCATCGCGAAACACTACATACCATTTGCCCGATAGTCGCGGCCACCATACCCCTGAGCCGGTCGCCTTCTTGGGCCACCACAGATACAGCCCGGTCAACAGCAAGACAATAGCCCAGGACGTGGCCAATTCGTTGACGATGCGTCCGAAGGTGCCACTGAGCAGGCGGCGGTGAATGTCCAGAACGGTCTTGAAAAAGGCTGGCTCCTTAAGAACTGGGCCGAGGAGGGTTCCTGAGGCGGGGTCGACATGCCAGCCCTCCTTGCCCAGATCGTGTGCGTGTTTTTTATCGTTTGGGTCGTGTTTGGCTGTGTGTTCCGGGTTAGGGTGCTGAGACGTTTGATCGTGGTCGGGTTTCGGTTTCTTGGGAGGTTTGGATGGTTTCGGTTTGTCGCCAAACTTGAAAATCCAGGAGCGCTCTGGCTCCGCCGGTATGAGGAACTTTTCGACTTTGCCTTGCTCGCGTTGCAGCTTGGCCAGGAGTGTTTCGGCATCCAATGGGGGAGGATGACTCGAAGGCAGAAAAACGGCCTTTGCATTCAGGGCATCGCGAACGTCTTGTTTGAAGATATAAATCAACCCCGTAGCAGCGCTGATGATCAACACCGGAGCGAGGATCAAGCCCACGTAGAAATGCCAACGCCAGATGACTCGGTACAAGTTCATATTTTTATCTCGTTCAAAGTAATGGCTCAAAAAGCGTTAATGTCAAGGACTTCGCCCCCTGCCTTGGTAGCAAGGGCGGCCGCCATCCGGATGTCTAAACGCGTTGACAGGAAGCGAACCGAGCCATCGACGAAGGCGGCATTGGCCCCACCGCTGTGGTAGGCGTAAATGTTCTTCTCGTTGGTGACATTCAGAGCAAATGGTCCGCCCTTGCGTTCGCGGCCGTCGATTTTGGTCTCAACGGTGCCATCCGCCTGGGAGCCGTGCAGGTCCAGGGCGTTGTCGGCCGAGGCCCAAGCACCGCCTTTGTTGAAATCGAGTCCTTTGGAGGGGTTGTTATCTTTGAAGCGGACGACTTCGCGACCGCGGATCATAAACCTTGGGCGGTTGGCACACTCGCCGAACATCAGCGTAGTGGACGTGCCGTCAGTGATCTGCTCGATCCGAACGCGGTTGTCGATGTTTTTATTTTTACTGGGGTTTGAATCGAGCTTGAACTCACTTTTGCCGAAAACGCCCGTCCACCAAGCCAGGCCGTTGTCGTCATCGCCGCCAATCGCGCCGGGAGGCGGCGTGAGGCAGGCAACATAGTTCCCCGCGGCATCGGTACAACCGGACTTGTTGGGATCGGCCAAGTCTTTGCCTTTGACGCCCTTGACATCGAAGTAGTCGGTGCAGGCCGCGCGATACTGCTTTTTGATCCCACTGGCGGGGTCGTTGTCTTTGTTGTACTCGATGCGCTCTTCAAGGCGAGGATGCGGGGCGGCGGGGCATTGCAACACCTTGAGCGGCACGGTGACCACGGCCGCATTGGCCGGATGGTCCCAACTAACAGCAGGGTTGTAAGCCCGGGCCAGGGCCTCTTGTTCGAGAAAAGGCAAGAGGAAAAGCGTCCAGCCAGTCTCGCGTTTGATCTCGGGTTTGGAACGTTTGTCTTCCCATTTCTCTTCGGACGGAGGAAGGGTACGATGAACCGATTCATAATTGAGACAGCCCAGGGCAAGTTGTTTGAGGTTATTTTGGCAAGACAGGCGGGCGGCGGCGTCGCGTACCTTTTGCACAGCAGGTAGCAGCAGGCCGATGAGCAGGGCAAGGATAGCGAGGACCACCAGCAATTCGATCAGGGTGAAGGCAGAGCGGTGACGCATGAGTCTCTCCAGGAAAGTAGGCCGATGAGGTAGACTTCTATTGTTTTGAGACTGAGTCTCACCCTCATGAAGATAGCCCCTCCGCCTCGCTCTGTCTAGCTTTTTTCTTTTTTTGTGACGGCAGGCGAGGCATTTCTCTCGGTCCGGACACCCGGCCCATCGCCACTTGCAACTCTTGCAACTTGCTCTGCTGAGAAGCTTTGCTACACTGCCAACATCCGGAGGGCTGGCCTAGTCATGACTGCTGCAGAACTTCAACGGATCCTTCGCCAGGTCGATGAAAAAGCGGTTCTGGTCTCGGCTCGCATCCTGGAACGGGTGGTGCGCGACGTCCTGCAACTGCCTGGCTTTTTCTTCAGCGTGCCGCATCAGAAAAGTTTCGTCTGCGATCGTCAGACGCTCTTTCGCCACGCCGAACAGGCCGATCTCGATCTACCTCCCGATCACTTGGTCTTGCCTGAGACCGTGATTCTGCTGGTCCGCCCCGAGAATGAACATCCGAGCAAGCTGGAAAGCGAACAACTTCTTTTGACGTATTGGCGGCGTCTCTTCCATGCTCGGGTCCATTTGGCTTTTGAGAAGCCCGGAGGGGGACGGCTTCTCGACGAGCAAATGTTGAACGAGCGTTTAGCCCATCTGGGGCAAACGACCTTTGAAGAGATTCGCCAAGTCCTGATCCAAGATCGTTATTTAACTCCTCAGAACGACTCATACTCGACGTATGTTGAATTTGCAGCGGTGTATCTGGAGTTGAATTATTTTGCTTCTTCGCTTCTGGAGAACACCTTCCCAGGGATTACCGACCAGCAAGCGATTCTTCAGCTCTTGCAACGCGATCTCGACGCCGAAGCGTTGTTCCATGCGACCCGGCTCCAGGGGGCACCGCTTCCTAAAGAGCTACCCTTCGTTCGGACCGATGAATCCCAAGAAGCCTATTGGAACCTAGTCCGTCTAGCGCAAAAGGCCACGTTCAAAAACAATCTGGTGCAGGCGGCGATCCTGTACATGAAAGCCTCACGGATTGCGCCGGGCGCTCTGACGCTATCGACGCGTCGCGAAGCCGAGAAAAAAATGGGGGACTTGGCCTCGCGCTTAGCGCAGTTGTGTGACCTGTCGGAACAGGATCGCAAACGCTGGACCCGGCTGCTCAGTTCGTTGCTGGAGAAAGCCGATCAAGGGGTGCTGCCCGTCGAGGAGCGAGTGCTGACGGCTTTGCAATGGGCCTGTGAGGCGCATGAACGCGAAATCTACACCATCGACCTATTTGAGTATTTGCGCTCTCTAGGCAAAAAATCGTTCTACCGTCCATTGCCCAGCCAACGCAAAGTGCGCGTCGTGCGTCATCTAGCTGCTGCTCGTAGCCGGCTCGAGGAAGTTCGACTCTCCGACGACGACCGCGACGAACTCGGTCAACTGCTGGATGCGGCCTACGCCCATCGCACCCACGATTTGCAAGCGCGATTTCGTCCCGTGCTGACCACTGCTCTGGAGGATGTTGGTCTGCGACCGACCAATCCCGTGGAGCGCGTGGCTGGCGACAAAATGGTCCGCGAGATGCTTGACCGCATCACCACACATGGCTTTCTCAACTTTAGTGAACTTCGCGACATTATTTCAAGCAACCATCTCAAACTGCCGGACGTCAGCGATCCCCAGCAGTTTTTTCGCGGTGATGCCCTGTTGCAACTCGACAGTCGATTGGCCGACTTGATGGATGGGGTATATCGACGCGGTGAAATCTATACTCGGTTCCTAGCTCGCGGCAGCTCCATTCTGTTCGGCACCTTGCTGGGCCGTTACACGACCCGGATGCTCTTGTTGCCGTTGGTCATGGCTTGGATGTCGGTGTATCTGCTGGGGTATGTGCTGTCGTTTGTGCCGGCCGATTTCTCCGAGCCACTGCACCAGATTTCCTTGGTGTTGATGGGTCCGGTTCACGAACTAGGCGAACGAGCCAAACTCCAAGAAGAGCAGCCCGACCTAGAACTCCTGCCAGCGTTGGCACTGCCTCCCCTGCACTGGGGCTGGCACCTCGGGGTCGTGGTCTGTGTGGCTTTGCTGGTCTACTTCCTTCTCGAATCAGAAGGGTTTCGTTGGGCTTTTCTCCGCTGGCTTTGGAGCCTGGGGTTGCTGCTACGTCGGCTCTGTTGGGATTGGCCGCTTTCACTGCTACCGCTCGAGGCGATCCGAAGTGCCTTTTCGAGTTGGCCGGTTCAATTGGTGTTGCGTCTTGTGTTGATGCCCGCCCTGCTGGTCGGGGTGGTGGTGTGGTTTTTCCCCGAGTTTTTTGCCCGCTGGCGGATACTGTGGGGGGTGGCCTACGTGGGAGCTTTTCTATTCGTGAACACTCCGCTAGGTCAAATCTTTGTGGAGGGGCTGGCAGACCTGATCGCGCACCTGGGGATGCTGATCCGGGCGGGCCTGATTTCGGGGCTTATTCGTTGGACCTCGTTGCTTTTCAGACGGTTCGTCGATGCTATCGAAATCCTCTTCTATCGCATCGACGAGCTTGTGCGCTTTACGACTGGCAACCATCGCTTGGGCCTGATTCTTCGCTTGATACTCGGCACCTTGTGGACACCGATCGCGGCGGTGATACGCTTTTTCATGCTGGTGCTGATCGAGCCATTGGTCAACCCGCTCAAACTGCCTTTAACCTTTCTCTTTGCCAAGGTGTACTACGCGCTCGGGCCGGCGTTTGGACTGTTGCCCAGCATCCAGCATCCGCCTTTTGCCGACCTCATCGGCATGGTGCCGGCGTACCTGATCGCTTTGGGAATTGTCAATCTGTTCCCTAGCGTGGGCGGGTTTCTGGGCTGGGAGATGCGTGAGAATTGGGGGTTGTACCGCTCCAATCGCGAAGACAAACTGCGGCCCGTGGCAGTTGGCAGCCATGGCGAGACGGTGCGTGGGCTGCTGATACCCGGGTTTCACTCCGGCACGGTGCCTGCGCTGTTTGCTCAATTGCGTCGCGCCGAGCGTACCGCCATCCGCACGCGGAACTGGTCCCAGGCGCGCTGCTTTCGTCACGAACTCAAGCACGTCAGCGAGGCATTGCAACGCTTTGCCCAACGCGAGATGGTCGCACTGCTTCTGCAGAGCCGCGACTGGAAAGGTGTGCCCGTACGGGTGGGCGAAGTCGTCCTAGCCACCAATCGGATCGTGTTTCCGCTGTGTCACCCGAGCTATCCGTTACAGGATTTGCGAATCGAGATCCAGCATCATCATGGACATCTGATCGCTCGTATTCGCCAATCGGGCTGGACCGAAACCCTCGATGCGGCCCAGCGACGCACGCTGGAGACCACCCTGGCGGGTTTTTACAAACGCTGTGAAGTCGATCTGGTGCGGGAGCAGATTTTGGCCGCTTTGCCCGCCCCTCCGACAGCTGTCGAGTTTGGTCAGCACTGTATCCTCGTGCGTTATGAGTCGCACGGCAAGCTGCAACAATACCGACTGGACGCGACTACCTCCAGCCATCAGATCGAATTGCTTCCGCTGGTTTTTCAGTGGCGGCCGATTCTGTGGGAACAATGGGTGGAATGTTGGAAGCAAGACGAACAGGGCTGGGGCAATCCGGGCCTGCCAGGAATATCCGAGGCGATCCTCCCCCCTGCTCAGACCGTCTGTACTCCTCCAGGCGATTCCTTGCATGTCGCCGAGAATTTAATCAGTAGAGAGTGGACTACATTGACTCCGCCAGCGAAGCCAATGGTCCACGAGCACCAAAGCGACCATCGCCTCACCCATGACCACGAAACGGGGTAACAAACACGGATCGTGTCGCCCTTTGATGAGGACTTCGGCCGGCTCCCCCTGGCGCGTCACGGTGCGTTGCGGCTGAGGGATGCTACTGGTGGGCTTCAGGGCCACCCGGCAGAGAATCGGCTCGCCGCTCGAGATGCCGCCTAGCATGCCGCCATGGCGATTGGTTTGCGTGCCGATGGGCGGTTGCCGTTCGCGCCGGGGAATAAACAGATCATTACATTGACTCCCACGCATGCTAGCTACCGCAAAGCCCGCTCCGTACTCAAAGGCCATCACTGCAGGCAACGACAGTAGGGCCTTGGCCAAGTCGGCTTTGAGTTTGTCGAAGACCGGCTCACCCCAGCCGGCCGGCACTCCGGTGGCCACCAGTTCGCACACCCCGCCGATCGAATCGCGCTCGCGACGGACCATTTCAATTTGTTCGATCATCCGTTGCGCGGCATCGGCATCTGGACATCGCACGGGGGTTGCTTCGACTTGTTCCAGCGTGACGGCCGTGGGATCGGCGATCGTTGCCAGCACTGGCCCAATCTGACGAACATAGCCCAGCACCTTCACCCCAAGCCGACCAAGCAGTTTCTTGGCCACCGCGCCGGCGGCCACCCGGCAGATGGCCTCGCGGGCACTGGAGCGGCCGCCGCCGCGGTGATCGCGTCGGCCGAAGCGAGCATCGAAGCAGAAATCGGCATGACCGGGCCGGTACAAGTCTTTGAGGGCCTCGTAATCACTCGAACGAGAGTCGCTATTGCGAAACAAGATGCAGATGGGCGTGCCGTCGGTCTGGCCTTCAAAGACGCCGGACCAAATCTCGGGAACATCGGCTTCTTGGCGTTGCGTTACCAGTTTGGATTGTCCCGGCCGACGGCGTTCCAGGTCCGGCAACAGATCTGCTTCGCTGAGCGGCAAGCCGGGCGGGCAACCATCAATGATCACCACATAGCCTGGGCCATGACTCACCCCTGCCGTGGTGATACGAAATCGCTCGCCGAAACTATTTCCCGGCACAATCGAAGTCTCCCGTCGTTCTAGACTCTTTATAGTACCGCAGCCAGCCTTTGGGAATTGAAGACTCCCTCCCAAATTGGTTGGGCAGGCCGTGCGGGCCGATTCCAGGCCTACCGCTGCAAACCACCACAGGGGCCATCCTACATGGCCCCTGGTTTGGCTGACTCACTTCAATGGCCGAACCTCGCCGGGGGGAACGGGCACGGCGGGTACATCTTCTCGCACGAGGTGCTTGTAGCGTTCCAAAAGCAGCTTCAAACTCGGAATGAATACCAAGTCGCCCACCCGCACCACCCCGTCCTGCTTCAGGCGTGGCTCGGCAAAAGAATAGTTGCGGTTAAATTCACGCAAGGCCGGAGCCAACCGCGCATCACCGTAATGTCGGTGACTGAGGCGTTCCCAGGTATCATCGGCGACGGCCCGCGTCTCGAAGACACTATAGCGTTGCACCGGAGGTAGCTGACTCGCTGATGGCCGTGCAGCATTTGCTCCAATCACTACCGGAACCGTGGTCGCTTTCGGCTTGAAGACCTTCTCCGGTGCAAGATTGTCAGGGATGGTCACGGGGTTGGCCTTGATCTCCATAGCCGATGTCGGGCTTGGTGTCGGTGCTGGCATCGGAGCCGGCGTGGGCACAGGCAGCGGAGCCGGCGACGCTGGGCTCTCGGACAGCCCACGGGGCAACGCCCCGGGTGGCGTAGCTGGAACTGGGGGTGTCAGCCCCCCAGGCGGTGGCGGCCCACCATCCGGCGGTGGTATCAACCCGGGGAGCGCTTCGGGGATTCCTGGCGGTTGAGTTCCGGACACCGGTGGTGCAGGGTTGGGCATGGGCAGCGGCGCTGCTCCTGTTGGCGGCTCCACATAGCTGGCAGGCTTGACCTGTGTTTCGCCCCCGTTCGGGCTGCTTCTCTTTGGGGGTTCTGCCACCTTGAGGAAAGCGGACTTCTCCAACGGTCTGCCGCTCGTTGTCGTCGGACCGCTGATCGGGGCAGGATCGGCCGCCTCAGAGGCACGAACTCCAGCTTCGGTTTGATACCTGTTCACAGGCTTGTGTGCATCCACGGGCTTAGGTGCATCTGTTGGCTTGGGTGCTTCCGCGGGCTTGGGTGCTTCCACGGGCTTGGGTGCATCTGTTGGTTTCTCACCTGTTCCGGGTGCTTGGGGCGACTCGGGCAGCGGTGCGGGCAGTTGCACCCCGGGTATATCCTCGGGTTTAGTGGCCGGAGCTGCGCTATCTTTCGTAGTTGCCGGAACCGTTTGGCCCGGAGCCGGTGCTGTGGGAGGTACTGCTGAGGGAGGTAGACTAGGCGGATCGAGCGGTGGGCCCGGAGGGGGCGAAGGGAGCGCAGGAGTATCCAAGCCGGGCGGCGGGGGCGGACTTCCTGCGGGGGGCTGGGCTACAGGCGGGGCAGGCGGCAGGAGGCCGGGTGGCGGAGCCTCCACCGTAGCAGGCAGCGGTTCCTGCCCAGGTGTCGGTGCATTGTTTATTGGGGCAGGCGAAGCGGGCGGCACGGGCGAAGCAGGTACGTTTGCGGGCGGAACGCTGGCCTCCGGGGCGGGCGGGGAAACCACCGGCGGCACGGCGGGCAGTGGCGGCGGTACTACCGGAGGCACGGTGGGGGGCGGTGGCGGGGACGTAGGCTCCGGTTGCGTCGTCTGTGGCGGTTTCATTTCTCCATGCTTGGCTGCGTCCGCAAGATTATTGTCTGCATCAGCAACGCCCGGCAATGGGCTCTCGGGCAGCCCTGGGGGGGCCATCGGTTCGGCCGAGGGCAGCGCTTGCACCATAAGCGGTTGCTCGTTGCGCGGTTGCTGGTCGGCAGGGGAGGCGAGGTTTGTTTCAGCAGTGGGCTTCGATTCAGGAGTAGGTTTCAAATCGGGCAGAACGCCGGGCGACGGTTGAGGCTCGCTTGGCGTTGAAGAGGGGGAAAGCATCTCAGCCGATCCAACGGGGTGTTCTCGTAGCGAAGCAGAAAGCTCCGCAGAGGTTTTGGAGAGGTTGTACAACTGCGGGGAATCGAGAGGATTGGCTCCAGACGGGCCACTCACGGCCACCGCGGGTACAAGCGGAATATCCCCGTGTGTGGAGGCAGGTCGCGATTTGACCGCCACCACCGCCCCGACCAGAGCGAGGAAGGAGCTGGCCACGACCAGCCCCAACTTGTTTGTGCGATTCATGACAGGCTTCCTCCACCATGCCGAACGTGGTCCATAGCAGAAAGAAAGGCGTCTTGCAATCGGGTTCGTGTGCAAAATCTTGCCAGCAGAAAAATAGGGCCGGCCAGGTCCGCTTGACAGCAAAATCGCTGCAGCGTACAGTTCACGCTCCGAAGCGGACAGGTGCCGCGATGGAGGCAACCACACGAAGCGACTCCGATCCGATGAGGTCGATCCCCCCGGACGAGTCGGCTCCTGACAACGAAGAAGAAACAGCAAGACGAGGGAGCGACGGAACGCTTAACAACTCTGGTCAGGTGTGGACTGACCAAGCAAAGGAAAGGATTGACGGAATGTACCGTACCCTCACTGCCCTTGCCCTCGCCCTGGGCTTTGTTTTGAGCAGCGCCCAGGCTAGCCCGCTTCCTCCGGATCAGGTCCAATGGAAGTACAACTGGGTGCCCGGCCAAGCCTCGGTCGTTTCCGACAACGCTCCTGTCGGCTCGATCACCTTCACCAACGAACTGCCCACCTTTGCAACCGGCAGCAGCGACATTGTGGCCACCAACCTGCGAGTGGCCAGCACCCTGCCCGCTGCTACACCCAATTTCTTAGTGGCCAACGGTGCCTACACACTGAACCTAACCATCGAGATGATGGAAGGAAGCGTGTTGTACAGCGGCACGCACACCTTTTCGGGCAAGTTGTCGGGAACTTTTTCCAGCGAACATGCCCTGGTGAAAAATATGTTCGACCCCGGCCCTGGATCGACCCATGTGTTTCAGTTGGGCTCGTATGATTTCACGGTTACCATGAATGCCTACACGCCGCCCGGCCCGCCCAGCCAAGTTCAAACCGGAAGCATTAGCGCCCGCGTCGAAGTTACGCTGCGCGATGGCCCACCGGACATCACCGATGTGCCTGAACCGGGTAGCTTGATTCTGGGTGGTTTGGCTTTGAGCATGCTCGGCGGTGCCGCTTGGCGCAAACGCTGGCTTGTGCAACAGCAGTTGGCCTAAAGGGGCTATGAGGCGAAAAATCTGGCCCGCTCGAAACTCCAACGAGCGGGCCTGCCTCGACGGCGACAACAACCGCTGGACCAGCCATAGCCCTTTGATCTAGATTGAATGCAACACCAACGATCGGACAACACGGATGACTGTCTCGTTGCCGTCCTTTTGCTGTTTGAAAATGGACATAGTTGACCGTACCCTGCCGGGCGCTGGCTGCTCGCGCGGGGCTTCACCCCATGGATGGACCTCTTATGCGCACGATCAACGGTAGGCTGTTTCTTGGCCTGCTTCTCGGCTCGGCTGTGGTAGCAGGTGGTTTGTTGGTACTGCATCGCTTTCAACGAGATCGCATTGCCACTGCCCTGCTCTTCCAAGCCAAAAAGGCCCAAGAAGAGGGCAACCTCGGACGTAGTGCCATCTACCGCCAACGCTATCTCGATTTCAACCGCACCGATTATGGCGAGATGGCCGAGTTGGCCAAGATGTGGGCCGGCGACGGACAGACGACTCCGCTGCGGGATAGACAACGAGCCGTCGCCTTGTTGGACAAGGTGTTGACCCACGTGGAGGACCGCCCTCTCCGCTTCCTTTTGGTGAAGACAGCTTTAAGTATTCATGACTATATTCTAGCTCGTGATCATCTCAGTCGTCTGCTCCCCCCTGAGAAACTCCAAGAAGCCACCGAGGCCCTGCGACAAGGTAAACCTCTCGTTGACGAAAAGGCACAGGAACGCGGCCTGCTGGAGTCGTATTGGGGGCAACTGCTCGAAGCTGAACAAAAACCACTCGAAGCGATGGACTGCTATCGCTTGGCGATGCGGAACGCTCCCGGTGAATTGCTCCCTTATGTCCGATTGGCCTACTTGCTTCGCCGTCAGACCGACTCCGCCTCCCCCCAACGCCAAAAACAGTTGGCCGAGGCCGATGCCGCTCTCGATACCCTTGTGAACCGTAATCCGACACAGGTGGAAGCCTATCTGGCTCGCTGGCGCTACCGCCGCGACTTCGACTTACTCAAGGTACGCGAGACGGCTAATCGTGGCCATGTCGCTCTGGAAGAGGCTGCCGAGGATGTGGCCCAAGCCCTCAAACGCAACCCCGAATCGGTCGATGCGCTGCTGTGTGCGGCCGATCTGGAACGTCTGCGTGGCCGAGCAGCTGCCGAAGACCCCCTACGCAATGTCGCCCAACGTCAAGCGGGCCTGAAAAAACACCGGGACTTGGCCTTTGACTACCTGCGTCGTGGGTTGGAGGTCTTGGCCAAAAAGAACGACGGCCGCAGCCCCGAAGAGAACGGCAAATTTCAACTGTTGTGGCACAAGGCCAACCTGCTGCTGGATGATCTGGAAAACCAAGAGCCTGAGCGGGTCGCGAGCGTGCGTTCACAACTTGAAGAAACGATTGAAGAGATCCGCAAAACGCGAATCAATGGGGCCAGCGATTATCTGTTAGGTCGGTTGGCTTTGGTCGAACGCCGTTGGGCCGATGCGGTTAGCAGCTTTGAATTGGCTCGGAACCTACTGACGGCTCAGCAAGAGCTAGTCGCCCAGGCAGACTTGTTCTTGGGCCAGTGTTATGGTCGGCTTCAAGAACATGCCCAGATGTATAACGCTTACAAACGTGTTCTAGATTGGGATCCCAGTAACATCGCCGCGCGTCTTGGCATGGCCGAGGCTCGGGCGGCCCAGGGGCAATTGGAGGATTCCTTACGCGAACTAGAAGTGTTGCTACGGTCTTCAGAGATTCCTGCGCGTGCCCTTATCGACATGGCTCGGCTGGAACTGCAACGTCAGATCAACTCCGAGACACCCAATTGGAACAATTGCCAAGAGTTGTTACGTCTCGCGGAGGAAGCCAATCCGCGGGCAGTGGTCGAAATCCCGCTGTTGCGTGCGGAAATGCTTTTGCGTCAGGGCAAGGCTGATCAGGCCAAGCGCGAACTGGTTTCGGCACGCGACCGTTGCCCTGACGAGGTCGATCTGTGGGCAGCACTGGTTGATTGTGCTGTGCGTCGCAACCGGTTCGACGAGGCCCGCAAACTCCTCTCAGAGGCCGAGCAACGCCTGGGCGATAAGGTGGGGCTCCGCCTGGCCCACGTCCGCATGCTGGAGACTCAAGGCCAACTCAGCCCCGCGGTCGTCGAGAAGCTGGCTCAGCCGAACCCGCAGTTTACACCGACCGAGCTGTCGCGTCTGTATAGTGGCATGGCCGATGCCTGCCTGCGCGCCAATCTGTCGCGTGCGGCCCGTCAGTTGTATGCCCGGCTGGCGGAGTTGCCTGCAAATCGAAATGATCTGCGCTTACAGTTGCTGATGTTTGACATGGCTTTGCGTGATCAAGATGAAGAAAACATGGATCGCATCTTAGCCACCATCAAGCAGATCGAGAAAGAATCGGGCATCTACCATCGCTATGGCTTGGCGCTCAAAACACTCTCCCGTGCCCGGACCACGACTCAGGCAGCCGAACGCACCCAATTGCTGGAGCAAGCGCGTGCCGATTTGAACTATGTAGCCAAAATCCGCCCGAATTGGGGTGCCCTCGCCGTCACTCAGGCCGAGTTGGCTACCCTCGAAGCCAATCCCGATCAGGCGATCTACTACCTGCAACAAGCGAGGAAAAACGGCGAGAATAGCCCGTTGGTTCTTCGTCGTCTGACTTCGCTGCTGCTGCAGAAAGGACGAACTAGTGAAGCCCAAAACCTGATTCAACAGATGAATCGCTCTCTGGTTCAAGCCAAGGACATACGCGACATGGCCGTCAGTTTGGCCATCCGCAACGGCGATGTTCGGCGTGCTTTGGAAATTGCTCGGGCTAGCATTCAAGAAGATAGCCGCGATCCCAACGAGTTGGTTTACATGGCACGGATACTCGCGGCGAACAAAAAATACGACGAGGCGGAAAAGAGACTCGACGAGGCGATGAAGCTAGCCCCCAACAGTGCCGATGTTCATTTGGCTCGGGTTCAGTTTCTCCTTGAGACGCGTCGCAAATCCGAAGTGCCCGCAGCGATCGCCGCCCTCGAAAAACATGTGCCGGAGAAGCAACGGCCGCTTGTCTTGGCGCAGAGTTACGAACTCTACGGGGATTACCAGCGAGCGATGGGATATTATGCCCAGGCTGTCGACCTAGGCCGAGAGAACCGCGAAATTTTGCGAATCGTGGCCAATGCCCATCTCAATCGGGGACGAACGTCAGCGGCCGAACCGTTGTTGCGTCGCTTGCTTTCGGGCGAAGTCGCGGGTGTCACACCGGAAGAACAGGCCTGGGCCAAACAACAATTGGCGTTGGTTTTGGCCAGCAACAACGACTATCGTCGCTTCATCGAGGCGCTTTCGCTCCTGGGTCTGAAACTAGAAGTCGATGGCCAACTGGCCGAGATCGACCATAGCAAACAGCCCTCGGAGTTGTTGCGCGCGCGGGCGCGCGTGTTGGCCACACAGAGTCAGAAAAAATTCCGCGATCAGGCGATTGCCCTGTTGGAGTTGCTCGACCGACGGGGTGACCTGAAACCCGAGGATCGCTTCAGTTTGGCCATGCTTTACGAAGCCGAGGGAAAAAGCGAGCGCTCGCAGAAGAATCTTCGCGAACTGACGCAAACCCCGCTCCGCACCCCGCGTTACCTCGCCCAATATGCCATGAGCTTGTTAGCTACTCGACGCGACAAGGAAGCTCTGCTGGAAGTCGATCGCCTCGTGCAGCAGTTGGCGGAGTTGGAGAGCCTGCGTGAGGTCGGGCCGAACGGTTTTGCCAGTGTCGAGTTGAAAGCCCGTCTGTTGGAGGCGAACGGCAAAGCAGACGAGGCCAGGGAATTGGTGCGGCAGCATGTGAAGCGTCCAGGAGCCAAGCCTGAGGAAATCGTGCTGTTAATCAACACGCTCAGCAGGCAAAAGCGATTCGACGAGGCGTTTGCACTGTGCGAGGAGCAATGGAACAAGGCGTCTTGTCCTCCTGAAGTTCTTGGGGCGATCACGACGTCGCTGTTGCGAGTGATGAAACCCAGCAATGCCCAGCTGACCCAAGCGGAAAACTGGCTCCTTCGTGCCCTCGACTCCGCCAAGGCTTCCCCGATGTTGCGAATGCATTTGGCCGATGTCCTGGACCGACGCGGCAAATATGCCGAGGCCGCTCAGCAATGGCGCGAAGTGCTCAAGGCGGATCCTCATAACTTCGTGGCCATGAATAACCTAGCTTGGCAGATCGTGACACACGGCGGCGATGCCACGGAGGCTTTGGTGCATATCGACAAGGCGCTGGCTGGGATGGGCCGACGGGCCGATCTGCTGGACACGCGGGGCTTAGTTTATTTGGCTCTGAAACAACCCGAAAGAGCGTTGGCCGACTTCCAGGCTGCCGTTGGCGATGGCCCGAGTCCGACGCGGTTGCTGCATCTAGCCCAAGCGCAGCATCAGTTAAAGGACCGAGACGGGGTCAAGGCCAGCTTGCAAAAGGCTAAGCAGATCGGACTGGAGTTGAGCGGGTTGCATCCCACGGAGCAAGAGACGGCCCGCAAACTTTTGCAGGAATATGGCCTGTAAACCCTGTTTCCCACCGGGCAGGGCTAAGGAACTGTCCGGTTGTTCTTCCCTGTTTTTCACCCAAGGATGGGATTATATGAACAGAACTCCCTCTCGTAGCGTGGCGGTCAGTGTCACCCGTGAAACGGTAGCGCCTTGCACCAGCAGCAACCCCGTGGCCCAACGCCTACGAACCAGACTCGATAAGCAAACGGCTACGGTGGCCATCGTTGGCCTGGGTTATGTTGGCCTGCCGTTGGCTGAAACATTTGTCTGGGGCGGCTTTAACGTTCTGGGCTTCGACATTGATAGCCGAAAAATCGAAGCGCTTCGGGCCAAACGCAGCTATATTGGCCACATCGACGACGAACGTATCGCGGAACTGATCGATGGAGGCCGCTTCGACGCGACGGACGATCCAGCTCGATTCGTCGAAGCCGATGCCATCGTCATTTGCGTACCCACACCGTTGGGAGAAGCCCGTCAACCCGACCTGTCGTACATCGAGGCGACCGGCCGCTCCCTCATGCCCCACTTGCGCGAGGGGCAAATCGTTGTGCTAGAAAGCAGTACTTACCCCGGCACCACGGAGGAAGTCTTGCTCCCTCTGCTTGAAGAGTCGGGCCTCAAGGCCGGCAAAGATTTTTTCCTGGCCTACAGCCCCGAACGGGAAGACCCCGGCAACCCCAACTACGCTACTCGCAACATCCCCAAAGTGGTCGGTGGTTTAGAGGCCGAGAGTCTCGATCTGGCCGTGCGTCTGTACAAGCCGGTTGTCGAAGGGGTGGTGCCGGTCGAGAACATCCGCGTGGCGGAGGCCTGCAAGATTCTCGAAAACACCTATCGGGCAGTGAACATTGCTTTGGTCAATGAACTGAAGCTGATTTTTGACCGCATGGGTATCGACATCTGGAGCGTGATCCACGCTGCCAAAACCAAGCCCTTTGGCTTCCAAGCGTTTTATCCCGGTCCGGGCCTGGGCGGTCACTGCATCCCGATCGATCCGTTCTACCTCACTTGGATCGCTCGCCGCTATGGCATCAACACTCGTTTCATCGAGCTGGCCGGCGAGATCAACACGGCCATGCCGGGTCATGTGGTGCAACGCTTGGCCGACGCCCTTAACGACGAAGGCAAGGCCGTGCGCGGGAGTCGGGTTTGCCTCGTGGGGGTAGCGTATAAGAAAGACGTGGACGACCCGCGGGAGTCACCGGCATTTGCGATCCTCGAGATGCTGCTAGCGCGCGGTGCGGTGGTGACGTATCACGATCCCCATGTGCTCACACTTCCCAGCATGCGGGAACATCCCCATCTACCGAAGCTGGACAGTTCGCCGTTGACTTCCGAGTTTTTGGCCGAACAAGACGCCGTGTTGATTGTCACGGACCATACGCAGCTAGATTACGAGCGACTGGGTCGTGAAGCCCGCCTGATCGTCGATACGCGCAATGCCATGGCTCGCTGTGGTGCGGTCAAGGCCCGAGTGGTCAAGGCATAAAACAGGCATCGATCATGCCCCGTCGGCTACAGCGTCGGCGGGGCCAATGCAAGGATGGAACTTTCCTAAGGAACATCAGGGATGAAAACGGTCTTAGTGACGGGCGGGGCGGGGTTCATCGGCTCGCATCTGGTTGAGGCGTTAGTTCAGCGGGGCCTGCGCGTTCGCGTCTTGGATAACTTCAGCACGGGCGATCCGGCCAACCTAGATGAAGTGGCCGGCCAAATCGATTTGATCGAGGGCGACCTGACGGACCTGGACGCCGTGCAACAAGCCATGAAAGGCGTCGAGGTGGTATTTCATCAGGCCGCTTTGGCTTCGGTGCCGCGTAGTGTGGCCAATCCACTGGCGACGCACCGGGCCTGTGTCGATGGGACTCTCCACGTGCTGCTAGCGGCACGCGATGCTGGCGTGCGACGCGTGGTCTATGCGGCCTCGTCGAGTGCCTATGGCAATTCCGCTCGGCTGCCCAAAACCGAAACAGACCCGACGGCCCCGCTCTCACCGTATGCAGTGGCCAAGCTGGCCGGCGAACAGTACTGCGCGGCGTTTAGTCAAGTCTATGGTCTAGAGACGGTGCGGCTGCGATACTTCAATGTCTACGGACCGCGGCAAACGCCTGATAGTCCCTACGCCGCGGTGATTCCGCTCTTCATTCAGGCACTTCGCCAGGGCCGACCTCCCCGTGTGTATGGCGACGGCTATCAGTCGCGCGATTTCACCTATGTGGCCGATGTGGTCCAAGCCAACATAAAAGCGGCCGAGGTGGCCGGCGTGAGCGGACGGGTTTATAACATCGCCGGCGGCAAACGCGTTAGCTTGTTACACCTGTTACATTTGTTAAGTGAGTTAATGCAAGTCGACGTGCAACCCGAATTTATGGCCGCTCGCCCCGGTGATGTCAAACACAGCCAAGCCGATATTTCCCGAGCCATGAACGAGTTGGGATACCGGCCAACTACTGATATCCGCACCGGTTTACAAGCGTGCATCGAGTGGGCCGATCAGCGGGTCAGCCTTGCCGGAACGAGGTAGTTCACCGACCCCTAGGCTCAAGATGGCGTGAGAGCGACTTGGTTTGAGCGATCGGCTTACCAGCCGGAGAAAGCGATCCTCCGGCCTAGGTTAGCAAGTTTGAGAAAAATTTCACGAACTTCCTCTTGTCACTTGGCGCAGATTCGCCATCATAGCAAAAGTAGTGAATCGGCGTGCTTTTATCCGCCGGAGCTTCCGAATGTTCGGAAAACCGGTCTCTCGGCCCTTGTTGGCTCGGTTGCTCGCTCTCTCCGTCATTGGCGTGGAGATGGTAACCCCCGCCTTGCTGGGACTGGTGATGGACCATTGGCTCGGTACTTCCCCCTGGGTTTTTATCGGGGGTACCCTGATTGGTTTTGTCGGCTCGCTGATTCACTTAGTTCGGCTGACGCAGCCGAAACCTAGCCCAGACACGACCCGAGGGAAGTCCGCACCGTGATGGCAAAGGTGTTGCATCTATTGATGGCTTCCACTTTGTTTGCTCTGGTGGTCGGTCTGCCGGCACGCTACCTCGGTGGGGACTGGGCCTTGTTTGATTGCTTGGTCGCGGTGGCCATCGTGACGCTCCCAGCGATCCTGACGTTGGTTTGGATCCAAAGGATGTGGGCGAGCGGACCAATGCTCCAGGGGGTGGTGATGTTAGGCTCGAGCGCGGTTCGTCTGTTGCTCGTGTTGCTGCTGGCGAGCATCTTGTACCTGGGGCTAGAAATTTTTCAGAGACCGGCCTTCTTGCTTTGGGTCGGAGCGGCTTATATTTATGTGCTGATCGTGGAAGTTTGGCTGTTGCTGCAAACCCTTATGGAGAACCGCTCCCAAACCGGTTCGGAGGGATAATCGATGGCTTCGGGACACGGCGATGTCTACACCCCTGACCCGTTTCATCACATGCAGGACTCTCCGAAGTGGGAGTTCTTCGAGCATCTCTTCGGTACGCCGATTGAATTGGTCCTGCCCAAAATTTCCCTGGGATTTATCGACATCCAAATCACCAAATTCATGATCCTGCAACTGATTGCTGCTGGGATCATTCTGGCCATCTACATTCCCTTGGCCCAACGGATCGCCACAGGCGAATTGCCCAAGGGGCTGTGGTGGAATTTTTTTGAATTCTTGCTGGTGTTTATCCGCGATTATGTGGCCCGGCCCAGCATCGGAGCAGCTCACGACGAGCATGCCGAGCATTCCTCTCACGAACCGCAACTCGCTCTGGCCACGGAGTCGGCGGCAACTGTCGGCCACGATTCTGCATCAGCCAAGGCCCCAAACCACCCACCTGCCACCGCCGATCACGCCTCGGAGCATCCGGCCGATGCCTATGTGCCGTACCTGTGGACGCTGTTTTTGTTCATATTGGTGTGCAATCTGTTAGGTGCCCTTCCGTTTATGGGTTCGCCGACCGCGAGCATCGGCACCACTGCGGGCTTAGCGTTGTTGAGTTACATCCTGATCAATTTGGCGGTCATCCAACGCACCGGAATTCGTGGCTTTCTCAAAACGCTTTGGTTCAAGGTCGATATGCCGCCGGGGGTGGTCTTCACGATCTTGGGCTTCCTCATTACTCTGATGCTATCCGTCATCGAAACCGCGGGACTGATCGCCAAGGCGGTGGTTTTGGCCATTCGACTTTTTGCCAACATGTTGGCCGGGCACTTGGTGATGGGATATTTGTTGTTGTTTGTATACTTGGCGGGCAAGGCGTTAGGTCCAGGGCTGGTGTGGGGTGGGATCAGTGTGGCGAGCATCCTAGCCACGACCGCGATTGGAGTCTTAGAGATATTTGTAGCGTTTCTGCAAGCGTTTATCTTTACGTTCCTGACGGCGATTTTCCTGGGGATGCAGGTGGCGCACGCGGAACATCACTAAGCGAGCAAAGTCAAAAGATCGTCGCGAAGGTCGCGGCGTGGCAGGCATTTACCTCGAGTTGTATTCCTGAAACGTAGAAATGGGAGTGTCCATCATGTCCTCGATTCGCACGATCGCACTGGCCTTGGTTGGCCTGTTGGTCTTCGGCTCGTTTGCCTTGGCCGATGGCCCCAACAGCATCGGCTTTGCCGGCAAGGCGGTGGGCGCGGGCCTAGGCCTGGGCCTGATTTTGATTGGCGCAGGCTTTGGCCTGGGCAAGATCGGAGCGGCCGCTCTGGAAAGCATCGCTCGACAACCCGAAGCGGCAGGGCAGATTCAGACCGTGATGATTATCATCGCGGCTCTGTTAGAAGGAACCATTCTGTTTGCTTTGATCCTCGTGTTCTTGTTGGCAGGGCAATCGACTTTCTAAGGCACGCTAGCCTGGTAAGTTGTGTTGCACCAAATGATGTCACGAGAAGGAGGGGTGAGCATGCGTTGGGGTTTGCTTGTCATGTTGGCGGTGTTCGCCCTGTTCCTGGCATCGCCCATCGTGGCCCATGCCGCCGATGCTGCCGACGGCAAGGGCAACATCGACTTGTTCGCCGGCTGGCTGGACATGTCGATTTATACCATCATCGTCTTCCTACTACTGTTGTTCGTTCTCAACCGCTTTGCCTGGCCGCACATCAAAGCCGGCCTGCAAGCACGAGAATTGGCCATCGCTCGTGATCGTGCTGAGGCCGACCGGGCCAAAGCCGAGGCCGAAGCCGCTCGCAAAGAGTTAGCCGAAAAGTTGGCCAAGGCCAATGACGAAATCCGGGCCATGCTCGACAAAGCCCGCAGCGACGCCTCCACCGCCGCGGCTCTGGAGATCGCCCGCGGCAAGGAAGAACTCGCCGCCGAAAAGAAACGTCTGCGCGAAGAAATGGATCGCGCCCGGGATCAAGCCTTGCTGGAAGTCTGGAAGTCGGGGGCTACCTTGGCCACGTTGATCTCTGCCAAAGTGATCCGCAAACACCTCACCGAAGAAGATCATCGGGCTTTGGTGGAGGAAGCCTTGCAAGAGTTTCGCGCATCGGCCCAGGCTCGGCTCAATGACCTCACGAGTGCTCGGTCATGACCCAGACGATTCAAGTCCGCCAACCGACTGTCCTAGACGATGACACGCGACAAATCGCCCGCGTCTATGCCGAGGCCTTGTTCAACGCAGCTTGCACAAACCAACAAGACCATGCCGTGTTGCTCGAACTGCAACAGCTGCAGGAAGCTCTCTACGGCCAAGACGCCGGACTGGGGTTGTTTTTCGAGAGTGCCAGTATCACACGCGAACGCAAGGCGGAGGCCATCGACAAGGTTTTTGCCGCGGCTACACCCACCTTGCGGAATTTTTTGCATGTACTCAATGAACACAACCGCATGGAGGTGTTGCGTTCCATCGTGGACGCGTATGGGCGGCTGTACAACCGCGCCCACCGACGAGTCGAAGTCGAGGTCTGTTCCGCGGTGCCGCTCACCCAAGAGCAACGCGCCAAGGTGATTGCGGATGTCAGGGCCGTGGCACAAGTCGAAGCCATCTTAAAAGAGAAAGTCGATCCAGAAATTTTGGGCGGGTTGATCGTGCGGTTGGGTGATTGGGTGTACGACGCCAGCCTCCGTACCAAACTCGAGACGATCCGCAACCAGCTCATCGAGAGGAGTGGCTATGGCATTGAACGTCAACGAGATCGTCTCGGTTCTTGAAGCCGAGATTAAAAACTATCGCAGCGGACTAGAGGCCAATGAGGTCGGCACTGTGCTGGAAGTGGGCGACGGCATTGCCCGCATCTATGGCCTATCGACAGTGATGGCCGGCGAGATGGTCGATTTTCCGCGCGCTGGGGTCAAGGGAGTGGCGTTGAACCTGGAGGAGAACAGCGTCGGCGTCATCATCTTGGGCGAATACAAGAGCATCAAAGAAGGCGATGAGGCCCGCAGCACCGGCAAGTTGCTGTCGGTGCCTGTCGGCGATGCTCTGCGGGGGCGTGTCGTTGATCCCTTGGGCAATCCTCGAGACGGCAAGGGTGCCATCGTTACCAGCACCTATCGTCCCGTCGAGACTCCTGCCGCCGGTGTGGCCGATCGGCAACCGGTCAAGCAACCGCTACAGACTGGTATCAAGGCCATCGACTCGATGATCCCGATTGGTCGTGGCCAACGCGAACTGATCATTGGTGACCGTAAGACTGGGAAAACGGCCATTGCGGTCGATACCATCATCAATCAGCGTGGCAAGAATGTTATTTGTGTGTATGTGGCGATCGGACAGAAGGAATCGTCCGTAGCACGCACCGTACAAAGCCTGATCGACGCCGGTGCGATGGATTATACCATCGTGGTGTCGGCCTGCTCTTCGGACCCTGCTCCGCTGCAATATTACGCTCCCTACGCCGGCACGGCGATGGCCGAATTTTTCATGTACGAATTGGGGATGGATACCCTGTGCGTCTATGACGACCTGAGCAAGCAGGCCGCGGCTTATCGACAATTGTCGTTGCTGCTGCGTCGACCGCCGGGTCGCGAGGCATACCCCGGTGATATTTTCTATTGTCACTCGCGTCTGCTGGAGCGATCGGCAAAATTGGCTGAGCGTTACATCATCGTGCCGGACCATGCCGATGCTAGCAAGGCCACCGATGATTGGGGCGTGAACAACGAGAGGGGCGAAAAACGCCAAGCCGGAGAGAAAGGCAGAGTGTACGTCGGCCCCCTGGGCAAGCACCAGGCCGAACACGATCTGAAGAATTTTCCCGGCCACAAAATTGCCAAGGTTTGGAATTCCGGTGGTTCGTTGACGGCCCTGCCGGTCATCGAGACCCTCGAAGGCGAAGTATCAGCCTATATTCCGACCAACGTGATTTCCATTACCGACGGGCAGATCTACTTGCAGCCGGACTTGTTCAACGCCGGCGTGCGTCCGGCGGTGGACGTCGGGATCAGCGTTAGTCGCGTCGGGGGCAATGCCCAAATTCCGGCCATGAAACAAGTGGCCGGCCGCTTGCGACTGACCCTGGCGGCCTTTCGCGAACTCGAAGCGTTTGCCCAACTGGGTACGGATCTCGACGCTGCGACCCAACGCGACCTGGATCGCGGTTATCGCATGGTGGAGTTGCTCAAGCAGGGGCAATACAAGCCGATGGATGTCATCGATCAAGTGATGCTCATCTTCGCGGGGACACGCGGCTACTTGGACAAGATCCCACGCCATCAAGTAGCTGCCTGGGAAAAACAGTACCTCCAATACATGCACGAGCAACAAAGTGCATTCGTGGCCGAACTCACCAGCAAGCAAAAGTTCGACGAAGACATGGAGAAGCGGCTGGGGCAAATGATCGAGACGTTCCAGGGTCAGTTCAAACCCGAATGAGGCCCGTTTGCCGACGAACGCCACACGCCAGGGCGTTCCAAGGATGCAAAAGGTTTTCTCCACTTGAGGGGAGCAAGTGATGGCAAGTACGCGTGTTCTGGTGAAGCGACGCAAGGCGGTTCGCAACATCCGCAAGATAACCCGAACGATGGAACTCATCGCCACCGCGCGGTTCAAAAAAGCCATGGACCGCGCCGCCGAGGCTGAAGCCTACACGCGTAAAATCGCCGAACTTGTTCAAGACCTTGCTACTGCGGCCGGTGGCCTCTCGCATCCGTTGCTGAAGCCTCATCTGTACGTGAAAAACGCGGTGGTTCTGGTGCTGGGCAGCAATCGAGGGTTATGCGGCGGCTATAACGCGAGCATTCTGCGCGAAGCCATCAACGCTATCAGGCGTTTGACCGACGAGAAGGCAGCGATTCAGCTCGAACTCTCAGGCAAACGGGTGATCAACTACTTTAAATACACAGGGATGACATCTGCTCAAACCTTTACCCAATTCGAGGATAAACCGACCTCGGCCGAAGTCTTTCCCATCGCCGAACGCTACATCCAAAGTTACATCAACGGTAGCATCGACCGCGTGGAAGTCGCCTACATGCGATTTCTCTCGGCCTCGGTACAACGTCCCGTCGTGGAAACATTATTGCCGTTGAGTTTGAGCAACACCCTGACGACGCCCAAGCCTTCGACCTCGCCGGGCGAGTCCTCCGAGCCGACCCGTAAAGGACGTCGCTTCGAGTATGAGTTTATCCCCTCGGCCGAGGACATCTTGGAGCAACTGCTACCCGAATCGTTCAAGGTGCGGCTGTTTAAGTCGTTCTTGGATGCGGCGGTGAGCGAACAAATCGCCCGCCGGGTGACAATGAAGCAGGCCACCGAAAACGCCGGCGAAATGATCAAGAGTCTGACGCAGGACTACAATCGGGCTCGCCAGGCGGGGATTACTAAGGAAATTCTCGAGATCGTCTCGGGTGCCGAGGCGTTGAAGTAACCGCAGCCCGCGACCCGCGCGAACCAACCAATCCGGAGAGCAATACCGATGGCGAACAACGGACAACAAGTGGGTGAAGTCGTTCAAGTGATCGGCTCGACGTTCGATGCGGCCTTTCCGCATGGACATCTGCCCAATATCTACAACGCTCTGAAGATCGAGAGCGATTACAAGGGCATGAAAATCTCCCTCACTGGAGAGGTGCAACAGCACCTAGGCGGCGACCGAGTGCGTTGTGTGGCTCTGGGTAGCACCGATGGCCTGGTGCGGGGGATGAAAGTGATCGATACCGGCGCTCCGGTCATGGTGCCTGTGGGTAAAGAAACCCTCGGCCGCGTCTTCAATCTCTTGGGCGAACCGATCGACGGCCGGGGTCCTATCCACGCCAAGGAATATCGCCCCATCCATCGCCTTCCACCGGCTTTTGAAGAATTGACCCCCAAGGCCGAATTGTTCGAGACCGGCATCAAAGTGATCGACCTGCTGACGCCTCTGGTGCGTGGAGGCAAAGCAGGCTTGTTCGGTGGGGCCGGCCTGGGCAAGACCGTCATCTTGCAAGAACTGATCGCTCGTATCGCTAGCCAACACGGCGGCTTCTCCGTCTTCGCGGGCGTTGGCGAACGCACCCGCGAAGGCAACGACCTCTGGCTGGAAATGCAAGAAACTGAAATCGGCAACACCGGCCGCAAAGTCATCGAACAGATGGCTATGGTGTTCGGTCAGATGAACGAGCCGCCCGGAGCGCGGTTGCGTGTGGCCTTGTCGGGCCTGACGATGTGCGAACGCTTCCGTGACGATGGGGCCGAGACGTTGCTGTTCGTCGATAACATCTTCCGCTTCTCGCAGGCCGGTTCCGAAGTGTCCGCTCTGCTAGGCCGGATGCCCTCGGCCGTGGGATATCAACCCACTCTGTCCACGGAGATGGGCGAATTGCAGGAACGTATCACCAGTACCACCAAGGGGGCTATCACGTCGGTGCAGGCGGTGTATGTGCCGGCTGACGACCCCACTGACCCGGCACCGGCCAATGCTTTCCAACATCTCGATGCGTTTATCTATCTGGAACGCCGCATCGCCGAAAAAGGGATCTACCCCGCGGTCGATCCGTTGGCCAGCTACTCCAACCTCCTGCAACCCGGCACCGTGGGCGAGGAGCATTTTGCGGTGGCCAACCGCGTGCGGCAGATTCTGCAGCGCTATCGCGAACTACAAGACATCATCGCCATCCTGGGCGTCGAAGAACTCTCCGAAGATGACAAAAAGGTGGTTAACCGTGCCCGGCGTATCGAAAAGTTCCTCTCGCAGCCATTCATCGTCGCCGAGGCTTTCACCGGTTTGAAGGGCAAAGTGACCAAGCTCAGCGACACCATCCGCAGCTTCAAGGAGTTATGCGACGGCCAATGGGATCACTTGCCGGAGAATGCTTTCCTGTATGTGGGTAGCATCGAGGAAGCCGAAGAAAAGGCTCGCACCATGAAGTAACCGGGCTTTGGCCCCCACCGCTTACAGGAATCCTTATCATGCCAGAAAAAAAACTCAACTGTGTGGTGGTTACCCCGGAACGCTCCGTACTCAATGTCAACGCCGACTATGTCTCGGTGCCTCTGGTCGATGGTGAATTAGGTGTTTTGCCCGGTCGTGCGGAATTGATTGGCCGACTTGGATACGGCGAGCTACGAATCCGTCAGGGAACGCAGACGCAACATCTGTACCTCGAAGGGGGATTTGTACAGATCCGCGCGGATGTGGTGACCCTGCTGACTCCACGAGCCTTGAGCGCCGAGGAGATCAAACCCGACGTACTCCTCGAGCAACTCGAAGCAAGCAAAGCCACACAAGCCAACGCCGCCGGAGCGACCAGTGCGACGGCCGCCTCGGGAAGCGAGCGACAAAAGGCGCGTGCACAACTACGCATCGCGCGAAAGAAGAAGTCCTAAAACGGTTCGCTGACCTGGGAGGATAGAACTTGCCGCGGCAAGCGTTCCTGTGTGGGTGCGAATTTTCAACCCGTAACCACGCCTCGCTCGCGGACATTGACCTTCCGCCCGTGTATAATGAGGTCAGTAGCTGCGGAGGGACTAGCTCATCATGGCTCGAACGTCACGGCACCTGCCGATACGCTCGGAATTGATGGCGTTGTTGACCGCCGCCCGTATGTCCGTTTTGGAAGATACCCCGCGACTGATTGTTGCCGATTGGCTGGAAGAACACGGCGACGAGGTGGATCGCGACCGAGCCACCTTTATCCGTTTGCAATGCGAATATTCGCGACACGAAGCCGTCGGCCGTCGGCGTCGTGATCTGTCGACGGGTGAAATCCAGCTGTTGGAGAAACATCAAAAAACCTGGTTGGGCGGGTTAACTACTTTGCAAAGTAGTGAACCCCGTTTCACCCGTGGACTGGTCGATCTCTTCGTGGAGGCACCGAATCTCTTTAAACGTGGGATGCCTACAGTGCTGAACTCCGAGGCGGCCGCCTGGATCGATGAACTGCACCTGACCAAAACCACCCTACCCCTTTTGGAAAAGTTCCTCCAGTCGCCACTCGCCGGTCTGATTGGGGGCCTGGTACTGAACAACGAGTCGCTACCCGCAGCGGCCTGTCAGAGCATCGCCAATTGTGAACAGTTACAACGCTTGCACACTTTGGATCTCAACTACAACGCGATCGGCAATGAAGGGGCGGTAGCCTTAAGCCAATCCCCGTATTTGGGGAATCTACAGCATTTGGACCTGTGGATCTGTGGCATCGAAGCCGAAGGCGCTCGTGCGTTGGCTAGCATGCGTAGTCAACCCCGCCCATACTGGATCAATCTGGGTGGAAACGGCATCGGCGAGGAAGGGATTCGCGCCCTGGCCGGTTCTTCTCTGTTGGAGAAAGTCAAACGTTTCCTCATCTGGGGCAACGCCATCCGCGATACTGGGCTGACCCATCTCGTGCGTGGGCCCTATCTACAACAAATCGAAGAACTCTATCTCAACGAAAACAATCTGGGCATGAAGGCTGCTCGTGTCTTGGCTAACTGGCCACCTTTGCAAAATCTGCGCACCCTGTCGATTTGGGGGAATTTACTGCGGCCGCGAGGCGGTGCGATTCTGGGGTCGGCTCCAATGCCGCAGATGCGGATGTTGTTGATGAGTGGCACCCGCATCGGCGATGAGGGATTACGAGCTTTAGCCAACAATCCTACCTTAACTCGGCTCCATTCGCTGGATGTCAGTCATACGCGCATCACGGATGAGGGGGTGCGTGCTTTGTTGAATTCACCTTACCTGGTTCAGTTAAAGAATCTCGATGTGTCGGGAAATAGTCTTTCGCCGGCCCTGCTCGCCGAATGCGAGAACCGTTACGAGATGAAGGTACGGGATGAAGTTCCCTAGCCTCTGTCGAGCCAACACAATGGACGCTACAGGATTCGAACCTGTGACTCCCTCGTTGTAAGCGAGGCACTCTAACCACTGAGTTAAGCGTCCGGGTAACCCCGGCGTTTCTCCGGGGCGCGGTGCTATTATTACATCGAGAACGACGAACCGCAACCGCAAGTGCTCTTGGCACTAGGATTGGTGATGCTGAACCCGCTGCGGTGCAGATCGTCATGGTAGTCGATCTGGGCATCACCCATGTACAGCAGACTCGATTTGTCGATCACTACTGGTACGCCGTTGATCTCAAAGACTTCGTCCTTTTTTTCCTTCACTTCCGGGTCCAGGTCGATGCGGTGTTGGAAGCCACTACAGCCACCCCCCACTACCCGCAAACGCAGATAGAGTTTCTCAGGCGGCAGCGTGCCATTGGCCTGTCCCTCGCTGATGATTTCCTTGACTTTGGCAGCGGCCTTATCGCTAATGACGATCGCCATGAAAGAATGCTCCCTAAACAAGAGATTCCGGGATTCTCGTAGCGAAAGGGTCGTCACTGCTCCCGGCACAGGACAACCCTTTGGTCTGTTAGGTTCGTAGCAACTGTTGTTGCATCTGATACAGCGGACTTTGTTGGCGTAACTTACGCACCGCGGCGACCACTGCTTGACCGGCCTGGTCGATCTCTTCGTCGGTCGTATAGCGTCCCAGGCCAAAGCGCAGACTAGCCTCCGCTCGGCTCGCTTCTATTCCCATCGCTCGCAGCACGTAACTCGCTCCGGTGCCTGACTCGATGCAGGCCGCCCCGGAACTGACGGCCACTTGATTGCGTAGCGCTAACAACAAGGCCGCGCCATTGACCCATTCAAACGAGACGTTCAAATTGCCGGGCAGACGATGCAGAGGATGGCCATTCAGATGCAACCCTTCGAGATGGTGGTGGAGGGTTGTCCAGAGCCGTTCCCGCAGAGCAAGCAAGCGTTGTGCTTCCGCATTCATTTCGTGTTTAGCCAGATCACAGGCAACCCCCAGACCAACAATCAACGGCACAGCATGCGTCCCCGCGCGTAGGCCGTGTTCTTGCCCCCCGCCGACCTGACGCGGTGTGAGACGAACCTCGGGACGCCGCAGGTACAAGACACCGATTCCTTTGGGGCCGTACATCTTGTGTCCCGAGAAGCTGAGCAGATCGACCGGCAGCGAGGAGACATCCAAGGGCAACTTCCCCACCCACTGCGTGGCATCGCTATGAAAGAACACGCCGCGTTCGCGACACAGTCGGCCCACCTCGGCCAGCGGCAGCAACGTACCTACTTCATTATTGGCAGCCATCAAGCTTACCAGAACAGTGCGGTCGTCGATAGCTCGGCGGAGATCGTCTAGGTCGATGCAGCCGTAGCTGTCTACGGGCAAGACCGTGACCCGACCGCCTTCGTCTTGCCATTGATGCGCGGTTTCTAGAACGGCCTTGTGCTCGGTGGCAGCGACGATGAGATGATCCCCGCGAGTGCGGTAGTGCTGTAGCACACCCAACAACGCTAGGCTGATGCTTTCGGTGGCACCGCTGGTGAAGACGATCTCGCGTGGGGCGGCTCCGAGCAAGCCGGCCACCTGCTCGCGGGCGGCCTCGATCGCCTGGGCGGCGCGACGGCCTAGCGGATGCAGGCTAGAGGGATTGCCGTACTCCTCGCTGAAGTAAGGAAGCATGGCATCGAGGACGCGTGGGTCGCACCGGGTCGTCGAATGATTGTCGAGATAAATCAGGTTTTGACTCATATTTTTTTCTTTAACAGCAATTCCAAGCGTTGCGAGCCAGCGCAGCCTGACTCCGGCGACGACCCGAAGAGGTCACTCAAGCGGATGGTATAGAGAAAGTTCCGCACGCGTTGATCAATGGCTCGCAAGGCCTCGCTCACCGGACAGGTGCCCATCAGATGGCACTGGCCGGCCCCGTCCCGGCTGCAATCGGTCAGTTCAATCGGTTCCTGCAAGCGATCCAGCAGTTCGCCTAAACGAATCTCCTCAGCCGGACCAGCCAACACATAGCCCCCCCGCAGGCCACGCTGACTACGCACCAACCCCACTTGGCACAGACTCTTGAGTACCTTGGCCGTGAAGGCAGACTTCAGGCCGAAGCGTTGGGCGATCACACGGGCGCAGCCACCTTCGGGTCGATGGTGTAGATACGACAGCACCACCAGTGCATAATCCACCTTGCGACGGAAAAGGGCCATCCACCTGTACCTCAACGGCAAAAGATCTATCTCATTGTATCCGAGAATGAGGACCGATCCAGTCCTAATTCTTCTTCGAAGGCCAAAGGCCGTTGCGGAGCCAGTGAGGCGGTTGATGGAAAGGGAACAGGCTCGCGGTTTCCCCGGAGCCTGCTCGCTAGCAACTTCCACGCTTCAGCATCTACTACGTTTCAGTTATTTGCTTCTTTTTGCTTGTTTCTGGAACAAGGCTGCGATCTGCTCGTCGCTGAGCTTTTCTTGGCCGTGGTTGGCGTCGAGAACTAGAGCTTTACCCGAGGGGGTGATCCACACGAGGTGATTGCCCAAGGCAAAGAGCTTTTTCAACTCCGGCTGTTTTTCCAACAGGCGGAAATAGGCGTCGCTCATCGCTCGGACGACCACGGCTTCTGTTTTGGCAGTGAAACCTTCATCGACCCAGACGCCGCCCACTTCGAGCAAAGACCGGCCCAGCACGCTGCGGATGGCAACGCGATCGACCCGCGAAGCAGCACGCAGCTGCTCGGTCTGAATGGCCAGATCGACACCTAGTTTACCCGTCGTGGCGGCGTCCTTGTCGCGGCGAGCGAAGGCACCCTTGGCTGTTTCCAACGCCGACTTGAGTTCCAGGGCCTTGCGACCATCGTCCTTGGCTTCCCTGAGTTCGCGTTCGGCCAGTTGGTCGCGGAGTTTGGCACGGTCAGCCTCGCCTCGACGCAACACATCCAACAAGGGCGCAGGAGCAGCACCCGGGGCAGCTCCGGTTCCGGGACGTACCAGGGCCGGCATCGGGCGGGGCCAAGGCCTCGGACGCGGACCCGGACCAGGCGGAGGCGTCACCCCATCCGGCACGATCAGCCACGACGTGTAAGGCGTGGTGATGCCGTACTTCTTCGCCAAGAGAACCACCTCGTCCTTGAGTTCGGCCTTCTCACCATACATGCGAATCTGATCAAGGAGGAAGCCGACCTTGCGGCGGGCCCAGAGCTGTTCGACAAACTCGCGGGCGTCATCGGTCTTTTCGGGGAAGTTCCATTCATAGACGAATTCGCGTGTCTCTTTGCCCACTTGGCCGGTTAGTTTGAGTGCCGACGACCCTTTGCCCGAGAACCGGGCCATGACTTCCAGTTGTCCGCCCACGAACAGGTCGGGTAACTCCGGCGGGTAGATCTCTGAGAGCTTCACCTCGCCCGTCGTCGTCAGCTTGAGATTCGTCAGCACGGGGCTAGTCATCTTGCTGTACATGCTCGCCACCTTGTTGTCGATGGCCTCCTCGGGCCGCACATAGGTACTCACGGCGCGGGTCTTCTCGGCCAGGGTGTCGAGCAGAGCGGTATTGACATCGTGGCCGACCCCGAAAGTGAAGACACGGGTATTGGCAGTGTTGCGGGCGATAGCGTTTTTGAGGATTTTATCGGGGTTGGTCTCGCCGATGGTCGGTTGACCGTCGGTGAAAAAGGCGATGGTGTAGGGCCTTTCGTCGCTCTTGGGCCGCAACGCCAAAGCCGAAGCCAACGCGCCATCGATGTTGGTGCCACCGGTGGCTTCGAGTTCGTCGATCCACTTGCGAGCTTTGCTCAGTTGGTCCTCCTCGACGGGCAGTAGTTTTTCCTCAAAGCGGCTAACACCCGTGGAGAAGTGAATCAGGCCGAAGCGATCTTTCGGTCCTAACTTGCTCAGGCAGAATTTCAGAGCTTTTTTGGCTTGTTCAAGTTTTTCACCCCGCATGCTGCCCGAGGTGTCGAGAACAAAGACGATGTCCTGAGCGATGCGTGCTTCGCTGCCCAGCGAGAAACGCGGCGAGAGCAACAGCGTCGCATACCCTTTCTCGCTGGCGAACGGCCGATGCGTCAACGCCGTCAGCCCGACATCCTCTTTGGAAGTGGAATAAAACAGCACAAAGTCGCGATCCAAAGCAGCGGCCGCTTTCTCGAACGAGATGGCCACTTCGTTGTCGTTGGTTCGCTTGAGTTCGATGGCGTGCGTCGGGCTGTACACGTTGCGTAGACCATGTTGGCTCTTGACGACGGCAGCGAGGGCGAATTTTTCGAGCGTGGACAGAGTTTTGGCATCGGATCGCAGCGGGTAGGTATACTGAACGAGGTTGCTCTCCTTGGGTGCAAGACTGTGGTAACGAATACTTACTTTTTGATCGCCATTCGGTGGCACCGGAAAAACCCGCATCCGGAACAGGTCTTGGCCGACATACTCCAGCAGCCCCGGATCCTGCGTCCGCCGCACAATACCGTTGTAAATCTCACGAGCTTTGTCGGCCGGCAACAGTTCGCCTTTGACTTCTTTGCCATCGACGGTCATGACAAAACGATCGACCGAAGCCCCCTTGGGCACGGGAAACAGATACGTAGCCTCCAGTTGACGATGGGTGTGGTTACGAAACGTTTGCATCACCGTGGTGATCGACACCTGATCTTCGATCACGATCGAGACGCGATGATCAAGCAAAGCCAAAGGCGGCAACGATTTGTCTTGGGGCACCAGCAAACCGCTAGCACCGACCGGGGCACAGAGCAGGCCGAGACTCAGCGCGACCCAAACCAAGCGACGCATGGGCACCGTCCTTTCTAAAAGAAGCGGCAAGAGAACTCTAATCACCTCGACGAAGCAGATGCGTCGCGCGATTGCTCAAGCTGCTGGTGCCTCCTAGAGAACGGAAGTAAAATAAAGCCGTCCACGGGGAGGCGTCCGTTGTGAAACCCGAACGAAAGAAACGACAGATCGAGCGTGAGTTTGGCGTACCTATCGCGGGTGAGATTCTTGACCCCAGTCAATGGACCCAGACGGCCTTGAAAAAGTGGCCCGTGGGCCTGCTCGATCTGCAGGCTATCTTCGGCCGGACTGCTCCGCTCATTGTCGATATTGGATGCGGCAACGGGAGGTTTTTGATCGGTAGTGCCGTTTGGAGGCCGGACCTGAACCATTTGGGGGTAGATGTTAAACCGGTAGTGATCCGTTATGCGACGCGACGCGGCAATCAACGTGGCCTAACCAACCTGCGTTTCGGGGTGTGCGATGGGCTGCGGCTACTGCGAGAGCATCTGCCGGCCGGCTGTGCCCGTGAGGTTCACCTATATCACCCGCAGCCCTACTACGACGTGCGTGAAGTACACAAACGCCTGATCACACCTGAATTTATGGTTCTCGTGCATCGCGTGCTGGAGCCGGGCGGATGGTTTTTCATCCAAACCGACAACCCCGGGTACTGGCGTTACATCCGCCAGGTGGTCGTTCCGTTCATCGACCTGCACGAGCGCATCGGCAAATGGCCTGATGCCCCCAAGGGACGCACCCGCCGGGAGATCATGGCGTTGCGTCGCGGCCTGCCTATTTTTCGCGGCAGTGGTCCGGCCAGGATCGGCTTGAGTCTGGAACAAGCCGAAGCGATGGCGCGACAATTACCGCCGCCTGTCTTTGATGCCAGCCGCGAATTACGGCAACTCGACCGCGACGAGCAATCCTAGTGAGTGCTAGCAACCCCAGTGCTTTAGTCGTTCTCCGAGGGTGCTTCGCGTAGAGCGATCTGCAACTCGGCCAACTGTCGCTCTTCCACCGGAGCCGGGGCACCGGTCATGAGATCGCGAGCACGTTGATTTTTCGGGAAGGCAATCACATCGCGAATGTTGGTGGTTCCGGCTAGCAACATCACGAAGCGATCCAGCCCAAAGGCAATGCCGCCGTGCGGTGGGGCACCATAGCGCAGGGCATCGAGCAAAAAGCCGAACCGCTCCTGGGCTTGATCTTCCGTCATGCCCAAGACACCAAACACCGCCGACTGCACAGCCCGATCGTGGATACGGATGCTGCCCCCGGCGACCTCGTAGCCGTTGCACACCAGATCGTAGGCCTTGGCATAAACCTTGCTTGGGTCACTGGCCAGCAGAGGAATATCCTCATCGCGCGGCGCAGTGAAGGGGTGATGATTAGCGACCCAGCGGCCCTCCTCGGCATCCCAGAGAAAGGAGGGAAAATTGAGCACCCAGGCGACGCGGAACTCTTTTTTGGTCGGCGAGAGGAGGCCGAGCTTTTGGGCAACGTGTACCCGCATCGCGCCCATCGCTTCGCGATCGGTCGCCGCGCCGACAAACAGTAGATCGCCTGGCTTGGCTTGGAGCCTTTCGACTAGTTCGGTTTGAATCTCGGGCGTGAGAAACTTAGCGATCGACGAGTTGATCTTGCCGTCGGCTTCCAGTTTCACGTAAGCCAACAGCACTCCACCACTGCCCTTGAAGGCCTCATTGGCCTCGTCGAGCTGTTTACGAGTGTAGGAGGCCGCGGCTCCAACCGCATTGAAGGCTCGAACGGTACCGCCTGCGGCCAGGGTGTCTCGGAACGGTCCCAGTTCGCTCTGAGCAAAGAGGTCCGAGACGTTGTGCAACTTCATCTCGAAGCGCAAATCGGGCTTATCGCTGCCATACGTCTCCATCGCGTCGTGGTAATCCAACCGCGGGAAGGGAGTCGGCAGGGTCACGCCAATACATTGGTCGAAAATCGCCACCACCAGACGCTCGACCAAAGCGAGGACATCTTCCATCTCGACGAAAGACATTTCCACATCGAGTTGGGTAAATTCGGGCTGACGGTCGGCCCGGAGATCTTCATCGCGCAAGCAGCGGGCGATCTGGAAGTATTTGTCATACCCAGCAACCATGAGCAACTGTTTGTACAATTGCGGTGACTGGGGCAAAGCATAAAACGAGCCGGGAAACACTCGCGAGGGCACTAAATAATCGCGTGCCCCCTCGGGGCTGCTCTTGCCCAAAAGCGGCGTTTCCAGCTCCAAAAAACCCTCGGCATCCATAAAGTCGCGAATCACCTTGTTCATGCGGTGCCGCATCGCCAAGGCACGCTGTAAGGTCGGCCGTCGCAGATCCAGAAAGCGATACTGTAGGCGTAAGTCTTCGTTGGCCAGCGGTTCGGGATCCAGCAGTTCCAGGCTGTCTTTTTGTGTGCGAGACATCACCTCGAAGGGCGGCGTCGGACAGCGATTGAGTACCGTCAAGTGGGTCGCTAGCAACTCGACCTTGCCCGTGGCCAGCTTCAGGTTTTCTTTGCCGGGGATGCGAGCGCGGAGCAGACCAGTGACAGCAATGACCCATTCCGAGCGCAACTCACTCGCCCGAGAAAACAATTCCTCATCCTTGTCACTTTCAAATACGACCTGGGTAATACCATAGCGGTCGCGTAAATCAATAAACACTTGATATTGCTGGGCACGATAGGTGTTGACCCAACCGTTGAGTGTCACGGTTGAGCCGATGTGCGTTTCACGCGCTTCGCCGCAGGTCAGAGTCCGCTGCCAGGGCATGGAACCATCCTTACTTCAAGGGACGAAAAATCCATCTCTCAGATCTTACAAGATGCTCGCCGTTTGATCGACGGCAGCTTCGCACGGCTGGGCCAACGAGCAGGTAGCTGCTGCGGGATAGGCAAACGCTTCAACCCGAACGTCAAGTTTCGAGCTACAGCGCAAAAGCGCTCTTTACAACCTGTCCTGCTTGTGCTATGGCGTGCCCCTTACATCTCAATCACGTTCCGGGAGGGGGAGCTATGTTCGTCGCATGCTCGACCAGATGCTTTGGCCGACAGTCGCTCGAAGAAGCGTTGCAAAGTGCGGCCGAGCTACGCTTCAGTAAGTTCGAGGCGGCCATCCATGAGATCGGCAAGCAACTCAAGCCCAGCGAGGTGGCTGCAGATGTACACGAGGCAGCCGAGCGCTTACGTTCCGGGCCGGGATTGGTGCCCGTGGCTTTTCATGTACAGATCGAAGCCCCCGAGGAAAGCGAATATCACCGGCAGTTTAAGGCGATCTGCCGTTTGGCCCGCGTTTCTGCGGTACCTATTATCACGGTGTCCCCTTCGAGTTTGGAAGTGCCACTGGATCAAGAAGTGAAGCGTCTGAGCAAACTGGTCCGCCTGGGCGAAGCCGACGGCCTAACCGTCTGTGTGTCCACGCTGAGTGGGACGCACACACAAACGCCTGAGCAGGCCGTCGAGTTGTGCCAAAAGGTGCCCGGGCTGGGCCTGACACTCGATCCAAGCCATTACACCACTGGCCCTCATGCCGGCAAGAACTTTGATAGCGTCTATCCGTATGTTCGGCATGTGGCGTTGCGGGACACCGGGCGGGGTCCGAACCAGTTTCAGGTGCGTGTCGGGCAAGGCGAAGTGGAGTATGGCAAGATCATCCAACAGCTAGCAAGGCATGGATACAAGCATTCGCTCAGTGTGGATATGATCGATCAGCCGCCTCCTCCTTTCCCGATCGCCCCGGAGGTGCGCAAGCTCAAATACCTCTTGGAGAGCTTGCTATGAGCCTACCGCCCAGCTCACTCGTCGCCGCGTTCGCCCAGGACGGTCTTCAACCCCAAGGCGGACACGGCGACATAGGCTGGCTCGACAGCCTCGAGTAATGGTTTTTCCCCCCGCCAAAAAGGAAACCTGCCCAGACGGCGAACCAGTGCAGCGGTCACAGGCGGAGTATCGACTTCGCCGTAAAAATCGTCAGGGATAGAACCCAAAGACCAGAAAGCGCGTGGGTCGCAAGGCAGCGGTTCACGCCGGGTTGTTTCGTTGCGTGCGTCGTTCGGACGGTCGCCCTTGAGGTTGCTTAGCAACGCCATCAGCTTTTCGCGTTCCATCCCACGCAGACGAAACAACAAAAAGGGGTCACGGTCGAACTCTTCGCCCAAGAGATAATAGACTGCTGCGATGTGCTTACAGGGGTTAGCCTCGTCAGGGCAATTACAGCTGGTGCGCAAATCTCCGCCACGCTCGGGAAACAGCGACAACTCCGCCTGCTCGAACGCTTTTTCGATGTCACGCGGCATTTCGCCGGCCAACAGCTTGGCGACAAACAAAGCCGACTCAGAGAGTTTCTCGGCGACCCGTTGCCATTGTTCCGTGGTTAGGACGCGGACACTCAGAGAAACCTTGTAGGGCTGGGGGCGTGAACCCTGAACCTGAGCGGTCACTTTTCCCTCACGGATGTCGATCTGAAGCACTTGCCCTTGGCGGGCATAAAGTCGTCCGCGCGCCAAGCGTCCGCCGACGCGAAAGCTCTCCAACACAGCTTGCCAGCGGCCGGCCCACCAGCTTTCGCCAAAATCACCAGCTTGCGATTGGGCCTTGATGCCGCCCTCCGCCGGCAGCGGGGCCGAACGTGCAGGTGGATTGTCGCGCGGCTCCTGCCGTTGCAGACGACGCCCCCGGTTTCGATTCATGCTTATTCTCCGATTGCTTCGGGACGCAAGGCAAACAAATCACGCAATTGCTCGTCGTTCATCTCCGTGAGCCAGTTCTCCCCGGCCGAGACGACGTGTTTGCTAACGAGTTGTTTGCGTTCGATCAACTCATCGATTTTCTCTTCGACGGTGCCCGCGCAAACGAATTTATGCACCTGCACGTTTCGCTTCTGCCCGATGCGAAACGCTCGGTCGGTCGCTTGATCCTCGACTGCTGGATTCCACCAACGATCAAAATGAAACACATGCGTTGCCGCCGTCAGATTCAATCCGGTGCCCCCCGCCTTGAGTGAGAGCAAAAACACCCGCGGGCCCTCGGCCTCGTTCTGAAACCTCTCGACCATCCGCACTCGCGCTTCTCGCTCTGTGCCGCCGTGCAAAAACAGCACCTCGCGGCCAAAGATTTCCTGGAGATAGTTCTTGAGTAGTTCGCCCATCTCGGTGAACTGAGTAAACAACAACACGCGCTCTCCCGTGGTGGCGATTTCTTCCAACATCTCCACCAGCCGAGTTAATTTGCCGGAGCGGCCCTCGAGGGGCGAGCCATCTTTGAGAAAATTCACCGGATGATTGCAGACTTGTTTCAGCTTGGTAAGTGTGGCCAAGATTAATCCTTTGCGTTGGATGCCCTCGGCCGATTTTAAGCCTTCGTCGAGTTCCTTCAGGAGGGCGGCATAAAGAGTAGCTTGCTCACGGGTCAGATGACAGTACACTTTGGTTTCCAGCTTTTCGGGCAGATCGTCGATGATGCTCTTGTCGGTTTTCAGCCGTCGCAGGATGAACGGGGCGGTGAGCCGGCGCAATTGTTGTGCCGCTTGGGCGTCCTGCTGGGCCTGGATGGGAATGTAAAAACGCTTGCGAAATTCACTCTGGCTGCCCAACCAGTTGGGGTTGAGGAATTGCCAGATCGACCACAGATCGCCGACGTGATTTTCCACGGGGGTTCCCGTCAGGGCAAAGCGGAACTCCGCGGGCAGGGCACAAACCGCCTGGGCCTGTTTGGTTTGGGGGTTCTTGATGTTTTGGGCCTCGTCGAGGATGACGCCGGCCCAGGGGACCTGTTGCAGTAACTCCAGATCACGCGGCACCAGAGCATAGCTCGTCAACACTAGGGCATGTTCTTTGGCACGCTGCACAAACTTTTCCCCTTTTAGCCGATTGGCTCCATGGTGGATCAGCACCGCTAGCTCGGGCGTGAATTTTTCCGCCTCTTTACGCCAATTGGCCACCACCGAGGTAGGACAAATGAGCAAACTCGGACGAGGAGATTTGTTGTGTTCGGCCTGCAACAGCGCAAGCATCTGCACGGTCTTGCCGAGGCCCATGTCATCGGCTAAGCAGCCGCCCCAGCCCCAGCGACGCAAAAACGCCAACCACGAGTAGCCGCGTAACTGATAGGGGCGCAATTGGCCGCGAAATCCGGGCGGAGGCGGTAACTCTTGAAAGGCTGAGGTTCCCTGCAGTTGGCGGAGCAGTTCGCCGATCCAGCCCGTGGCAGTGACTCCCTCAAAGGGCAGACCGTGGGGGGCTGTGCCACCTCCCAGTGACATTTGTACGATCTCACGCAGCGAAGCCCGACCCTCATGGGGCTGATCGAGCAAAGCCAACAGCTCGCCAATCTCCTGCGGTTTGACCTGAATCCATTGACCGCGTACCCGCACCAACGATTGCTTCAGACTTGCTAGGCGTTCGAGTTCCTCGCGACGGAGCGGCTCTCCCCCCAACGCCACCACCCAGTTGAATGCAACGAACGTGTTCAAATCCATGCCAGCACCACTGGGACACGCCGCGGGCGGATGAATCTCGGCCATCAGCCCCAGTCGATTTTTCGATCCTTTGCGAGTCCACCAACTGGGCAGCAAGACGGTGAAACCGGCCTGTTCGAGCAGATAGGCCCCACTCTGGAGGAATTCCTGAGCTTGGTTCACATCCAGCCGCGCTCCCGTGGGGCGGGGGCTGTGCAGGCTGCTTTCGATAGCCGGGCACAAAGCGGCGGCCTGTCCCAAGGCAGTCAGCGTATATTCCTTTGGGTCGAACTGACGTTGCTGTATCAAGGAGACTACCTTGCCACGCGGCTTCCAGACTTCCGACAGGGGCAAGAGCAAACTGGGATCATCCCGAGCCTGCAAGAGATAATTCAGCCGCCAGACCGCATCGTCCGGGGCCGACTCCGCTGGTTCCTCCAGCCGCAGGCACAACTGAAAAGCCGAATCGGCCGAGGTGCGCAGCGGCCGCTGCCAGGTGCGGACTTGCTCCAGCAGTTCGGTAGCTTGCTTATCTTGGAGGGACAAGACGCCGTCGAGGGAATACAACGCGGCCAACCAGGCATCGTGTAGGGTGTTGCTTTTCTTGGCCACAGCCACCCGTCCGCTTTTGGCGGCGAGATGAACCGGGCCATGCAAGGCAGTACGCACCAGCAGATCGGTCAGACGTTGCAAGAATTCCCAGGCTTCGGCAGCGGCAGGCAACTCGGGGGGTTGCTGCGCGGAGCAACTCAAGGCCCGGCAAGCCGGTGGCATCGCCCGCAACAGGTTCCCTAGGCGTTGGCTGTCGGGGCCGGTGACAATCGGCTGCCAAACGGCACGCAGCATCGGGCCGCTCTGTATCACTGCGGGGACGAGTTTTTCCCGGGCGACCAGCGCGCCAGTGAATTGCAAAAGCCGTGTCCAAAAGGCCAACGTCGACCCGACGAGTACTCCCGGGGCCAAGGTTTCCTTGCCTACACACGCGCAGAGCAAATCCAGCATCAAGGCCGGAGTTAGCGGCAAGGCGGTCAGCGTGTAAGGCCTTAGGCACAATGGCTCCGTCGCGGGAACATCAGCGATGAGGCCGCTCGAAGGCAGGGCCACCCCCTGAGCATTGGTCGGTGCCCACAAAAAAGGCATCTTGCCGCCGCCGGGGATCGGATGGCCCGGGGCATAGTTCAATAGGGTTGCTACTAAATGTTGCGGGCCGGCATCATACGGATAGGGCCTCGGCTGGTCGTTGCTCGGAGGCGTCGCAGCGGCAGGCTGTTCGGCCCACAACCACCATTGGCCGTTCTCCGTCCCGGCGTGCAGGATGATCATTCGCCAATCATCTCAAGGAGCGTCCTTCAACCGATCATTCCCACACGGTGTGAGAAGCTGCAACGTGTACGGGGCGTCGGTCCCGGCGAGCCGATCGGCTGCAAGCCAGCCAACGCGTTACCCGGATTATACATTACCCCGGCGAAAAAAGAGAGGGAGAAAAATCGCAATCCCGTTTTCAACCAACGGCCGTTACCCACTCCCTACAGCAAAGCTTCCCACAAGGAGATAGCAACCATGGAATTTCGACGACTAGGAAACTCGGGCTTCAAAGTCCCGCTGCTCAGCTTGGGCACGGGCACCTTCGGCGGCAAGGGCGATTTCTTCCAATTTTGGGGCACCACCGATGTGGCCGAGGCTACCCGTCTTGTCGATATCTGCCTGGATCATGGCCTGAACATGTTTGATTCGGCCGATATCTACTCCGCGGGAGCAGCGGAGGAAATTCTCGGGGCGGCCATCCAAGGCCGACGCGACAAGGTGATTATTTCGACCAAGGCGACGTTTCGCTTCGGCGAGTCGCCCAACGATGTCGGCTCGTCACGCTATCATCTGATCCGCAGCATCGAGGGCAGCCTGAAACGGCTGGGCACCGACTACATCGACCTGTTTCAGTTGCATGGCTTCGACGCTCTGACCCCGGTAGAGGAGGTGCTTCAAACGCTCGATACCCTCGTGCGTGCTGGCAAAATCCGTTATTTGGGTTGTTCCAACTTCTCCGGTTGGCATCTAATGAAGTCCTTGGCCGTCTCGGAACGCTACGGCCTGGCTCGTTATGTGGCCCATCAAGCGTATTACTCGTTGGTAGGGCGCGATTACGAGTGGGAACTCATGCCCTTGGCCCTGGATCAGGGCGTTGGCTGCCTGGCCTGGAGTCCCCTGGGCTGGGGCCGACTGACCGGCAAAATCCGCCGCGGCCAACCCCTTCCCAAAGACAGCCGACTTCAGAGCCAAAAGGTGGTCGATATCGGTCCCCAGGTGCCTCAGGACTACCTCTTCCAAGTGGTCGATGCCCTCGAAGAAGTGGCCCAGGAGACCGGCAAAACCGTACCCCAGATTGCTATCAACTGGGTAGCCCATCGGCCGTCGGTGGCCAATGTGATCATCGGAGCCCGCAACGAAGAACAACTGCGAGCCAATCTGGGAGCGGTGGGCTGGAAACTGAGTCCCGAGCAGGTGACTAAGCTCGACAAAGCCAGCGAGCGACCCAAGACGTATCCGTATTGGCATCAGGCGGCCTTCCACGAGCGGAACCCATTTCCGACGTGAGACACCGCGTTGTCCAGCCCGACGATACCACAACGACGTATCTACCACCACGAAAAAGCCCTCACGGGCCGGAGCGAGGCAAGCCGTGAGGGCTTTCAGCGAACGATTCTTTGCTATCAAGCCGGTTGAGCATTAGCGACGGAGCGGTCCGATCGGCTTGATCTGTTTGAGTCGCAACGTATTCTTCGGCTGAGGCCCACCTGCTGAGTTGGAGCCTTCGGTGACCACGGCCGAGACAGTCACGACGTCGGCCACATAGTCATATACCCAACCGTTGATGACAATTCGAAGAACCAACTGGTCGCTGTGGTCGTTCATGATGAAATCGCGAACAGCCAGCGGACTATTGAAGCGGATGCCATTGACTGACAGAAGAATCATACCCGGTCGGAGTCGGGCATCTTCGGCAGGGCTGTTGGGAAAGACCTCGACGATCCGCACCCCTCCACCTGGGTTGTGCCGCATCCCGATGCCTAATTTCCAATCGTGAGCCATGGCCGAGCTACTCAGCATGCCCGTGACAACCAGGGCAGCGATCAGCGAAGTAAACGATTTCATGATAAGCTCCACTTAGAGGTCAGTTTCACCGAGGTAACGTTTCTTTAAGTTTTTTCTTGTTCGTCATCCTCGTCGCTAGCTGAATACTCGTTACAATCAAACTTGCGCTAACCAGAAAATTCCCGCCTGGCGATTCGGAGAACTTTCCTCATGTGCCGATTTGCACCCATGCTGTTGTTGCTGGTACCGCTGTGGCTAAGGGCTGAGGATTGGCCTGGTTGGCGAGGGCCTCGGGGGGATGGCACCTCGGCGGAGAAGACCATCCCGCTGGAGTTTGGCCCTGACCATAACGTCCGCTGGAAAATGCGGGTGCCCGGCTCGGGCTACTCCTCGCCTATCGTCGTGGGCAAGCGCCTGTTCCTCACTAGCTGTGACGAGAAAACCAAGCGTCGCTTGCTGCTGTGCCTCGAGCGGGATAGCGGCCAGGAGCTATGGCAGCGTGAAGTCGTGGTCGCGCCCTTGGAGAACAAGCACCCCCTGAATAGCTTTGCCAGTGGCACGCCGGCCTGTGATGGGGAGCGGGTCTACGTTAGCTTTCTCTCCCGGCAAGAGATGCTTGTCGTCTGCTACGATCTCGAGGGTAAGGAGCTTTGGCGCAAATCCCCCGGCAAATTGCTGTCGCGACATGGCTTTTGTACTTCGCCGGTCCTCCATAAAGAGTTGGTAATTCTTAATGGCGATCAGGATGCTCAGGCGTATATCGTTGCCCTGGATCGGCGAACGGGCGAGGAAAAATGGCGGGCTGATCGCCCCAATCGCACCCGCTCGTACTGCACGCCGATTCTCATCCCCGACCCACTGCGCGACGGAGCGACCCAACTGGTTCTCTCAGGCAGCAAGTGTGTGACCGGATATGATGCCGACACCGGCCAGTTGCTGTGGATACACGATGGCCCTACGGAGCAATATGTTGCCAGCCTGGTGTATCATCAGGGAATCTTGTTTCTGACGACGGGCTTTCCGGAGTTTCACCTCATGGGGATCAGGCCAACCGGCAAGGGCAAGATCAATGGCAGCGAACACGTCGTTTGGCATCTTCCGCACCGCGAAAATGGTGCGCGGGGGGCTAGCTACGTCCCCTCGCCGCTGGCTCACGACGGCTATTTTTACGTCGTCTCGGATCAGGGCTATCTCGGCTGCATCGAGGCGAAAACGGGCAAAAGGCTGTGGCTGAAGAAACTGGGCCGGCGTCATTCGGCCTCGCCCATCTTGGTGCGTGGACACCTCTTGCTACCCGATGACGAGGGCAAGGTGTGGATCGTCAAGGCTTCGCCGACCTTCGAGTTGGTACGAACCATCGACATGAAACAAACGATTTACGCCAGCCCGGCTACGGCCGACGGTCTGCTGTTCCTACGCACGACCGAGCAGCTCTACTGCTTCGAATCCCCAAAGCGTTGATACAATAGCGGTTGAAACGCTGTCCGGAGATGACCGTGAAGATTTATGTCATTCGAGATTCGGCCGAGGCGCGGCAATTTCTCGTGCAATCGCTGTGGTGGCAACGAGTGATGTCGCCAAATGCCGCCTCGGTCCGCACCCTGTTGGCCTGGTCCAAGGAGGTAGCCAGTGAAGGACAACCCCTGCCGCCACCGGGCTTCATCGCTGATCTGGGCCACGTCGCCTTGGGCGAGGACTGGGACCACAAACCCAATCGCGACAGCGGGACAATGGTACCCCATCTGCCGATCAACTTGGTGCGGACCTACGAAGACCACGTCCTGGGCAAAATCTACGCCGACTGGACCTTCGGCCGGGCCAGTGATGCATTACGGCACTACGCCAAAGGTCGCGAACAGGCCCGAGGGTTGGCCTATCTGCTGGGAGCGTTTCGCGAGCGGGCCAAGTACGACGGTGTCGAGATGTCGTTGGGAGTCATCAACGCCCTGATGGAAGTCCCCCCGGAAGAACTCTTGTCCGAAGGCTACGAATCGATGCGAAGCGAGGGAGCCCATCCCTATTTGCCGATGCTGTATGAATCGTTGATCCAGGCGGCTCGCCGAACTGCCGAAGTCTTAGGTCCCGAGGACCTCTTCGACCTGGAGCGCAAAGCAGCCCTGGAGGAACTTGGACAACGCCTAGCCCATCGCCAGGTACTGCGGGCCAGTAGCCTGCTAGAGGCGACACTGCCCAAGCATAAAATCAAGCCGCTGGCTCGTCGGATGGAAGTTCCCACCCGGATTCAGGACGAAGATTTGTACCCGGTGGGTGGGTTTACCTCTATCTCCAACCGCGGCAGCATCGAAAGCCTGCTCCACTCGCAATTGGCTTATATGGAGCCGCACCGCGGTGACGAGCCAGATCTTTTTGACACCCTATTCCTCATGGACGAGTTACTCTATTACTCCCGCGATGATAACCAGTTCCTACGCCGTCGCCGGACTTTGCTCATTGCCCTTTCGGCGGACTTGGCCGAGACCCGCTTCAAGGACACGGAGTTGCCTTATCAACGTGTGGTGATGCTCTTTGCTCTGCTATACGCTCTGGTTCGCAAGCTGACGCAATGGCTAACGACCGATGCCTTGGAGTTCCACTTCCTCTTTCTAGGCGAGGGGGACAAAGAACCTCTCGCCCCCGAGAGACAATTGCTGGAGAAACTGTTTCACGACGAAATCGCTCATGGAGTGGTCATACTAGAGCGGCTGCCTTTGAAACAATTGCCCCGTCTGGTCGAGGATTGGTCTCGTCGCAGTATGGTTCATCTGCTGGTGTGTGGTGTGGAGCCTCCTCGGCTCACAGCACGTGACGTGGCTATCACTCGCTTGGCAGTGGATGCGGCTCGGCCGTCGTTAGCCAACGCCGATGACGAACTAGAAACAGTTGAGGGCGAGGATGCCAGCGACAGTTGGGCGACCTGCCTACAACAGATCCTGGGCCGCTGGATTTAACTGTCTTCCTGGCAGCGTGACGAAGCAGAGCCGGAGAAAATAGCTGTGCCACTCTCTGTGTGGGCCACGGCACCAGCTAAACCCTCGGGCAAGAAGTTTGCCCCGTGCCATTTTATGCCTTTGTTTTGACCTCTTGTGCTTGTTGCTCGAGTTTGGTGTCAGCCAAGGGGTCCATGCACCGTTTGACCATGGTAATTTCGTTGCCTTTGTCGTTATGCGCGACGCGATCCATAAAAGTCTGGATCAACAACAAGCCACGCCCCGATACTTTCTCCATGTTGGCTGGGTCCGTCGGATCGGGTAGGTTGGAGGGGTCAAAGCCCGGGCCTTCGTCGCGGATGATGATTGTCATCTCTTGCCGGGTGTACCTCGTAGTCACATAAACACGTCGGCTTTTGTAAGGCTCTTCATTGCGTCGCTGTTGACCCAACTGAAAGTAGATCTTCTCGTCGTCTTCGCGTAGGGCTGAGTCTAACTCCAAATTGCCGTGCAAGATAGCGTTGGTGAGGGCCTCATGGATCGCCACGCCTAGCAACACCAGGCCGCTCGGTTCACACAGAGACAACCGGGTAGCGTCTTCCTCAATGTGCGAGACCATCGCCGGGATCAAACTCGTGTCGTTGGGCAAGAGGAATTGGCTCTCTTGCACCTCCAAGTAGTGCAGCAATCGTGCCCCTTGAAGCTTGCTCTTGCTGACCGACAGCACTTGCTCAAGTGTCTCAGGCAGATCGCGAGCCAGACTCTTCTTGGGAACGTAGCTTGCCGCTCCCTTGTGCAGAGCCTGGATGGCCACGTCCTCGCTGCCATGTGCAGTCATCAGGATTACGGGTAACAACGGATACTTGGCACGGATGGCCGTTACCAGTTGCAGCCCGTCCATCTCCGGCATCAGCATATCGGTCAGAACAACATCCGGGCGTTGCTTATCCAACAGATGCAACGCCTCGATACCGTTACCAGCGAAGCTGGCTTGCCAAGACCCCATTTTTTGAACGATGGCACCGGCTAGGTGCCGATCCATTGCCGAGTCATCCACCACGAGCACGTTAAACGTTTGAGCCGCTGAGATTGTGCCAACGCTGGACATGAAACGACCTCCATCGAAGGGGAGAAGGACGCTGGCCATTATGCAAGTCGAGCTTGCGATCAACAAGGGGGTCCAACGCCAGCTGTGCAACCGGTCGTTTTTACGGGTCCAAAGGCGACCAATCGACTAGATCAAAACGGCTGTGGGGCGAGTTCTGCACGGTCAAGCTAGCCTCGTGATAGGCATTACGGCTAGCGTGAAGAATCCCTTCGAGATCCTCCAGACGCAGTTGAACTTGCTCGCGGCAAAACATCAAGTCCGCTTGGCCGGGCACGTTGACCAGGGTCATCTCGGGGTAGAGTCCTTTGACCCATTCGCTGAAGCGTTTACCGGCCTCACTTGCAGGTACCAGCAGCAAGGCAAGTTGTGTGTCGGCCTTGTTGGGGCTAGGCGAGCGAGGCGAGGCTTCGCCCCCCACACGCACCGCTTGTCGCACGCCAGAGTTCCGCATGGCTACTGCGGGGTTGTTGGTTTCCGGCAGCACCAAAGGTTTGGCCGAGCGAAAATAGGTGTGTAGACGTTCTTTGATCTCTTCTTCGCGTGAGCATTCAACCTGAGCGACATCGGTGATCGGCAAATGCTGAGTGAGGGTCTCGATGGCCAAGTTAATCAGCGGGGTGGCAAAGAAGCGGTTGAGGTCAGCGGAGTCCAAACACATTTTGAGGAGTCCGCCCCGCGACCCGAGTAACTCATCGCCGATACGATGATCCAGTTGAATCCAGTGTTCGGGGGCGAGACTGGCCAAGAAATGCTTCGCTGCGGATTCCAGACTCGCTTCTCCCTCTGGCAGCACCACACGGTTGGTGGCCGATTCGCGGATGCTTTCCCAGTAACTTTCAGCGGAGTGCAAAATAGGGGTGATACCAACACCCGCAGGCCAATTCGGGCCGCCGGGAGTACGGGTAAAGGTCATGGTGTCGACGAGGTTATCGACGTCCTCGCCGGTGTCGTTGCTTTGGTCGAGCATTTCTTGCAGGTGACGCAACCGTTGGCGACAGAAGCCCAGGTCGCGCGAGCGGTCGCCTAAACGTCCAAGCAAAGCAGCGTAAAACTGCAAAACGACGGTGTTGGTGTCCTCTTGGACGGCGTGGCGCGCAAAGGTTCCCAACTGGTCCAAAAACACACGCAGATTCCGCCGCGTTCGTCCGCCGAACAGGCTCCAACCTCCGCCGTCGTGGCATTCGGCCAGGGCCCGATCCACTTGCTGTTGTACAGCAGTAAATTTATTTGCCTCTTTCTGCAAATGGGCCGCATGCTGCTCCATCGCCTCTTCGCAGAAACTCTTGAGCCGGGCCACAGCGGTTTCGGCAATGGCAAGTCGTCGGCCGCCGTGGTCCATCAGGCCGGTTAGAACCTGGCCGAGGCGTTCGTCCCACTGTTTAGCCAGTTGGCTAGCGGCACGTTCCAAGGCCCGCGTTAAGGGGCTGCGTTTGTGTTGCATGGTGGCAACGCCCGGGATGGAGACGCCCCCGCCGAGCCAATCCCGCACTTTCTGCAACGCCTGCTTGGCCCAGCCGCCTGGATCGTCCTGGGCCATCGGCGAAAGCGATTGCTCCTCGATGGTCATCAACAGCTTGTTCAGAGCGTCGCGCAGCGGCATCTCCAGGATTTGGCCGGCCAATTCCGCGATCTGCTCAGCCAAGGAACTGGACTGCCATTGCGGATCGCCCAGCACCCGTGTAAAGGCTGCCTGCAACAAGGCCTGTTCCGAGGCGTTTAGCTCCGAGGTACTGGCTTGCCAGTCGTCGAGTAAACGGCTACAGGCCTGGCGTGCAGCCATGCGGAGCAACAAGCCGCGTGGGAACCAAACGCCAAACGTACCCAAACTGCGGAAGCGAGTGGGGGAGCGGCGACTACGCGACTGGTCGAGTTGGACGCCCAGAGGAGTGGTTAACTCGTGGAACAGATAGCTGCCCAGGTGCGACAACACATCGCGTCGGGCTTCGGCCGTACGATTCTCCTGAGGCAGCAGATAATTGACATCGTAGGGCGCATCCTCATCGACCAGCCGGGGGCCATCGCTGCCATACTGGGCCGAAAAAGTGATGGACGGCTCGCTGAAGTGGTTGAGTTCCGTGAGGGTGGCGTAGATATTGGCCTGCTCGGTCTGGGGCGTAGCGGGATCGTCGGGTGCCCCACAAAACAAGAACTGCACCACGCTGGCGTCGGGCTGATTCATCTGCTTAAGCAGGCGGCGTAGAGCATAACCCAAATCAACCACATAGCCCGAAGCTCCGCCGGCGGCACCGGCCAAGACATACACACGTGGCACCATATCGCGTAGGGCCAAGCCCGTGGCATTGACGCTGGTGTAAACCCCATCTGGGTCGCAGGCTTGTTGAATCTCACGCTTCAGTCGGGCCACCAGCCGCACGTAATTGTCGGTGAACGCCAAACGCCCCAGCGCGCGGCTGCCCTGCGTCTTCAACGCCCGCGGTATCGCATACAACTTTTCCCGCGGTAGCCACTCTACCAACTGATCGAGCTGTCGGCGTCGATAATGCGAGACGGGTTGCAGGGGCAGATGGTAGACCTCGTGATTGCGCAGCGCGACTTCGGGGGAGCCGCGTTGTGCCGCCTTGAGAGCATCGCCATCCGTGTCGAGGTATAAAAACCGAAACAGCGGTAGTTTGTCCAAATCGCCAAACCGGTCGATCAGTCGGCAACGCAACTCCATCAGGGCACGTCGGCCATAGCCGCCCAGACCGATGAGAAGAGTCGGCCGAAGACTGCCGGTACTGGGACGAGCCACGGTCACGCCCAGATTGCTAATCGCTTCGTTGTCCTCCCCCAGGCGCGTGACTTCCTCAGGCAGTTCAACGGGTTCGAGTTGATCCGGCTCGCCTAGGGCCTCTAGCTGGATGTTTTCCAGCGTATCGACGATGGTTTTGGGCCGACCGGATTTTTCTGCCTGAAGCAGCAACGAAGCCAGCGACGGATTGCGAGCGGCATACAAGGCACGCACAAACGACAGGCAGTTGGGGAACCGCTTGGCTGGATCTTTCTCCAACGCTCGGGCCACCACCGGTCGCTCCCCCTCGGGCAGCGCTCGCAGATCGGGCGGCTCGTTCATGTGTTGTTGGGCCAACATCCGGGCATTCTTACCGTTGAACGGCCGATGTCCCGTGAGCAACTCCATGTAAACGATGGCCAAACTGTACTGGTCGCTATGGGGGCTGATGGCACCGGTGAAGGTTTCCGGCGGGGCGTAGAGCGGAGTCACGGCCCCCATGACGCCCGAAGCCCCCGAGCGTTCCAAGGTTTTGACCAAGCCAAAGTCCGCCACCTTCACCCGGTCACTGACCAAGAACAGGTTGCGTGGCTTGATGTCCAGATGCTGCAGCTTGTGGACCTCATTCATGTGATCCAAGGCTTCGGCCGCATCGCGGCAATAACGCAGCAGCGTATCGCGGGGAATGCCAAGCATGCCGGCCGATTTGCATTCTTCAAAGGCATCATGGAGCGATTTATCGGCCAACTCCATGACGATGACCAGTTCGCCGCCGATGATTTTGATTTGGTCCATCTGCAGGACGAAGGGATGGCGGATCTCCTTGACGCGATCGAGGGCTTTGAGTTCTTGTTCGGCACGAGCGCCGTCTTCGTCCAGAGCGTTCAGATTACCAAAGACAAACTTGATGGCCTTGTAGATGCCCCCAGGGGCTTCGCATTTCCAGGCTTCGCCAAAGCCCCCACTGCCAAGGGGTTCGATCAGGCGATAGCCTGGGATGGGTTCGGCATTCGGCTCCCGCTTAAACGTCATGGACCAACCCTGTGCGGTTCCGCAATCGCATCCGACCGAATCACTCTCTTGGAAAGTGCTGCAAAAATGTAGATCATGGCCGTGGTGTTGTCCAATCGGCGTTATCGCCTCGGCAAGAATTCTCCTTTGCATCCCCTACCAAGCATAATCTTGATCCAAAGCGCACATTTTATCGCTGTGAGCCAACCTTTTTTCGACGAAACGCCAGAAAATATTGAAGATCTGCTGACGCTAACAGAGGATGAAGGTGTACTTTCGAGGGGCAGACAGAGGGAACGGGAGAAGGAACCATGTGGACGCGTTGGCTTGCTAGGGTGTTGTTAGGAGTGGCATTGAGCGTAACGGGGTGTTTTCACACCAGCAATTGTTGTCGGACCGGCCCTGCTCCGGGTCCTTGCTGCCCCCCGGGCACGGTTCCCGCGGTGTTACCTGCCCCTCCGCCCACTTCAGGCTACTTCCCGCCGACCGCACGACCGGCGTTTTTCCGCACCGCTTCGCGTTAATTGCTACGCTCGGCACATGCGTTCTGTTTGCCCAGAAGAAACAGCATTTTTTTGCCCCGCGTGTTTGCTTGTGCCCTCCTCTGAGTGCAAGCTTCCTTGGTTCACTCGATCCTCTAGGGAATGGAGCCTGTCGTCATGAGGACACGGTTGGTCTTTGCCTTGTGTGTCATTCTGAGCATTTTTGCCACAGGATGTCATCATGGTGGTCTTCACTGCTGTGCGTATCGGCGGCCATTGTGCTTACGTCCCTTCAAACATCTGCGACATCCTATGCCGGTAACTTCACCGGTTTGCTGCGATACCATCGGGTACACAGCACCGCTCGAACTCAGTTATCCGTACGCGACTGGGGCTGTGATTCATCCGCCGTCCAACCATGGTCCGGTCTATTCGAGTCCGACTACACCTACCCTGCCGATGCCCTCGCCTCCGCCCATGCCGCGTCCATAACTCGACGTTGCCTCTGAGGGCCTAGCGGAAGGTCTTTCTCCAGAGCTGTGCAGCACGGAGACAGTGTGTAGATTCAAGGATCTCATTCGCCTGGCTCCCCTGCCGACTTCTGGGAGTTGTTCTCATAGAACAACCCAGAGTGGGGAGGATTGCTTATGACGATCTTTGAGCGAGCGTTGCAATGGGTACGGCCAGGAGATTCGGTCGGGCTCGGTTCGGGTCGGGCGGCTTCGGCTTTTGTTCGGGTTTTGGCTGCTAGCGGTATCTCGGTGCGTTGTGTGGCGACGAGTACCGCCACCGCCGCCTTAGCGGAATCGCTGGGTTTAGTGCTGGTGGAACTGGAATCCGCCATGCCTTTGGCTCTGATGGTCGATGGGGCCGATGAGATCGACCCTCAGGGCAACGCGATCAAGGGGTATGGCCGCGCCCTGATCCGAGAGAAGATCGTGGCCTGCGTGTCGCAACGATTGATTCTCGTTGCTGGTACCACCAAACGCGTCGAACGGCTTGGCAGTCGGGGTCGGCTACCGGTGGAGATCATCCCCTTTGGGTTGCCACTTTTTCGTCGCTGGGCCGAACAGCACGGCCACCGTTTCACCGTAGACAATTCGCGCACGGAGAACGGCAATGTGGCCGGCGATCTGCTCATCAGCCCGCTAGAAAATCCGCACGAACTCGACCAACAACTTCGGGCCGTACCCGGGGTTGTGGGAAGCGGCTTGTTTTTGCAGCTGGCCTCGGTGGTGCTCTTTGGCGATGAATCCCGCGATTTTGAACTGGTCCAAGAATTGACCTTTGATCGCGAAGGAGCGATCTAGCCGTTTCACAGCCAAGAGCCAGCACCGAAGAGTTGTCTTGCCTGTTGCAGAATGATGAGCTGGAGGATCAGCTACTGGATCGGCCGCTTGTCCCTTTCTGTCCAGAGAGGCACGAAGCGAATTACGATTGGTCGGATGTATCGCATCCAGCCGAGCCACCGCTTCTTGCCATCTCCCTCGATTGCACATACAGCCAACTAAGGCCAAGGCGAATCCTGTCTCTCCTGACCTAAGGAGTTGTTCACATGAAAGCATGGCTGTTGCTGGGTGCCTTGGCGCTGGGCCAAGGATCAACGGTGCCGAGCCTCGCCGCTAAAGAAATCAAGAGCATTCCCGTGGGGCCGAACGTCCGCGTCGAGTTGGAGGGCAAACAACGCCGAGTGCTGGTCCAAGCCAAGGTGGTCCTCACCAAGGGGCCGTTGGAAGGGTTGCTCACCCGCAACGGCAAGAAAGAGCATGAATATATCTTGGCCGGTGATTTTGATGCTCGACACCTCCATGCGGCCCTGGAACTTGCCGGAGCCAAAGCCGGCAAACCGGTGCAGTTTCGGCCCAAATACATTCCCGCCAGCGGCAGCCTGGTGAGCATCCGCTTACGTTACACTCAGGACGACAAGCCGATCGAAGTTTCGGCTCGTGAATGGATCGTCGAAACCAAGACCGGCAAGCCCTTGGCCAGCGATTGGGTATTCGGCGGCAGCAAGCTGGTGCCTCATCCCGATGGTCCCGGCAAACCCGACTATTATGTTGCCAACTACGGCGATGTCGTCTGCCTGTGCAACATGGATTCCGCTTTGCTCGATTTGCCGATCGCTAGCCCTAAGAAGTTCGATGAGCGAATCTACGAGGCCAATAACAAGAAGATTCCCAGGGAAGGGACCGCGGTGACGCTTATTTTTGAAGTGGTGCCGGAGAAAGCCAAACCCTAACGATGGCAGCGTTCACGCTCCTGCTGAGCCAATCATCCCCACAAATCCATAATCTCTGATAGGAAAACTTCCCTTCCGAGGAAACCTTCCCTAATGAGCGACAGCACTGCCCAACGCCGAGGCCAGCATCAGTACGCTTGGTGGATCGTGCTGTGTTTGGTTGGTCTGGATTATTTCAGTAGCTTGGCCTACTTACCCTCGATCGCCCTCATGCAAGCGGAGTGGCTGCCCGTCGCCGTCGAGGACACCCATCGGCTGGTGCCGCTGGTGGCTATGGGAGTGGCGGCCTTGACCCTGTTGGTCGCCCTGCCCGTGTATCTGTACATCGTCGGGCGTTCGCCTCATGGAGAGGGGGCGATTGGTTTGCTGGAACGGCGTTGGCCCGGCTGGCGTGGCAAACTGCTGGTGCTGATCCTTGTCGGCTTCCTCGGCACGGACTACATCATGACCCGTTCGCTCTCCACTGCCGACGCGGCGGAGCATCTGACGGCCAACCCGCTGTTTCACGCCCAAAGCGAATGGTGGCGGAGCGATCCCGAGGCGATCCGTGCCGCGTTGCCGGCTCCATTGCGTGGGGCGTTTTTCGACGCCCTTTCCGAGCGCCTGGTGGTGTCGGTACTACTGGCCGTCTTGGCCTTTGGCTTTTATTTTTGGTTGGTGCGGAGCCTGGATCGGGGCTTTCTCGGCTCAGCGGCAGTCATCGTGCTGCTGTTTCTTACCGTGAACTTGCTGGTGCTGGTGCCGAGTTGGCAATATCTGCTGCAACATCCTGAGATGTTGCGTGACTGGCGGGAATCGTTGCCGCGTGTCCTGGGCGATGTCCGCAGCAACGCAGGCGGCACGCTAGCACTGGTCAGCCTGATGGCGTTTGTCACCTTTCCGCCCATGGCGATTGGGCTTTCGGGCTTTGAGTTGGCCCTGGTCTCGGTACCGCTCATCCGGGGACGTCCAGACGACCTTTCCCACAAGCCGCGTGGCCGTATTTTCCATGCCCGTCTGATGCTGATAACGGCAGCACTGATCATGAGCGCGTTGGTGCTACTGAGTGTCTGGGCCGTGGGGCTACTGGTGCCGCTCAACGGGCTGCGTGACGAAGTGGGTATCGTCCATCACCGAGCGCTGGCGTATCTGGCTCACGGAGGGTTGTTACGCTCGGAGCTGCCGGCTCACGACGAGATCGCCCCGTACTTCGGTACGGTGTTCGGCACACTCTACGATCTCAGTGCAATCCTGATCCTTGTGTTGGCGGGAGCCGCTGCTACGGTGACCTTGAAGGATGTGGTGCCGGGCCTGCTGGGCAAATTTGGCCTGCAACTGGAATGGACCCGCCGCTTGGGCCTGCTGACGCATCTGTTCAATGCTCTGATCCTGCTGGTGACCATTGTCTTTCGGGCCAAGGTCGAGGATCTCATGTGGGCTTATGCGGCCAGTGTGCTAGCGGTTTTGGCGTCTGCCTCTTTTGCGGCGGCCACCGACTTACGCGAACGGGCGCGGGGCTGGGGGCTGAACCACTGGGCTTGGCTCTTGGCCACGCCTTTTTCCCTGGCCTGTGTGTTGTTTCTGACCCTACTGATCATGGTAGCGGTGCGCGGCCCGTCCGGTCTGCTCATCGCAGGCGGTTTCATCGTTCTGGTGCTACTGATGGCTTTGATGGTCCGGCCGTGGCAAGGTCCCGACCCCCGCCCGGAGTCGTTTGAATTTGCAGACGAGGCGAGCAAAGAACGCTTTTACCAAGCAGCGAATCAGGAGTATCAGGTATTAATTCCTCAACCGTTAGATGATCGCTCGCCTAGCGACATTGAGCAAGAGGTTCGCCTCAAGGCTGGCTTGAGTGCCGACACTCCGGTCTATGTCCTGCAAATCCAGTTGGGACACCGCGGCGACTTGCAAGGCGACAAACCTCTCTTAAGTGTCTTTGAAAAAAATGGCCGGGAAACCATGTTGATCCGCGGTTCGTATTCGTTGCCGAAAACCATTGCCGCAGTGGCACTGGAATGTAGCAAAGTCGGCCGCCCTCCAGATGTCCACTTCGGTAGCCGACGCTCGGGACCGCTGACGGCGATGATGAACTACCTGCTGCTGGGTCAAGCGGACATCCCCCAGATGGTGCGGGACATCCTGGCCCGGGCGGAACCCAATCCCGAACAACGCCCCAACGTGTACGAGGTCTAAACAGCGGATGAGTTTGCGTCACCGCCGCCCCGAGCCAGAAATCATGGATCAACCCGGGCTGGAGCTGCACGAACATCACCGCGCCTTGGCCGCCCTGGGCCGTGTCAACTGGCTGTCTCGGACTGCTGCCTTGCTGGCCCGCGAGTTGTCCGCTTTTCAGGCTCGTCATCGTAAACCCTCGCTCCGGATACTCGATCTCGCCTGCGGCGGGGGCGATGTGGTTCACCAGTTGGCCCGACGACACCCCGAATGGCACTTAGCGGGGTGTGACCTTAGTCCCACGGCGGTGGCCTATGCTCGTCGTGCTGGCGGCAACTTCTTCGTGCAGGATCTTCTGGCTGTGCCGATTCCTTCAGGTTACGACGCCCTGATCTGCACCTTATTTGTTCATCATTTAGATGATCAACAGACGCTGACATTTTTCCAACGCTTGAAAGAGAGTGATGCACATCTCCTCCTCATCAGCGATCTCGAACGCTGCCGCGCCGGGCTGTGGTCGGCCTACGGGATCACCCGCTTGCTGACGCGCTCCCCCGTGGTTCACTACGATGGACCCGTCTCGGTGCGGGCGGCCTACACTCTACCAGAAATCGCTCGGCTGGCTCGTCTAGCCGGACTCCACGGCGTTCGTTTGCGTCGCGTTTGGCCCTTTCGTTGGCTCTTGAGTTGGGAGCGACCCGGATGAACCCAGAAGCAACCGAGGTATGGGACGTGGCCGTCGTCGGGGCGGGGCTGGCCGGCTCGCTTTCGGCGATGCTTTTGGCCGAACGCGGCTTGCGAGTGCTGTTGCTGGATCGGGCCACGTTTCCGCGTGTTAAGGTGTGCGGCTGTTGTCTGAACGGAAACGCACTGGCTGCTCTACGTGCCGCAGGACTAGGAGACTTGATGACCCGTCTCGGAGCAGTGCCTCTGCGGCAAGTGCGGCTAGCAGCCGGTCGCTGGCACGCGACGATACCACTCGCCGAGGGGGTGAGTGTGTCGCGTCGGGCGTTTGATGCTGCCCTTATTGACATGGCACAGTCTCGCGGGGTGACCTTCTGGCAGGGAACGGCCGTTCGCCTCGACCCTGCGGAAACGGGTGAGACGCGACTCTTGTGGCGTGGCCAACAACCAATTGTTGCTCGTGTGGTGATTGCGGCCGATGGCTTAGGCGGAACCCTCGCCGGGGCGACACCTGCCGAGCCTGGCAGCCGGATCGGAGCGGGTGCGGTGCTGCCGGGGCATGCTTTTTATCAAGCAGGTGACATATTTATGACCACTGGAGCGGAAGGGTATCTGGGCCTTGTTCGATTGGAGGATGGCCAACTCGACTTGGCCTGTGCTCTGGATCGCGAAGCGTGTCGACGTGCCGGCGGACCTGCCGCTTTGGCCGAACGTTTGCTGCTAAGGGCCGGTTGGCCGGTACCGCAAGGGTTGCACGAAGCGACTTGGCGGGGTACGCCCGCATTGACGCGCTGCGCCCGACGCCTCGCGGGGCATCGGCTCTTTGTCGTCGGAGATGCCGCGGGTTATGTCGAACCGTTTACGGGGGAAGGGATGGCCTGGGCCTTAGGCTCAGCCGTCGCCTTGGCACCCCTGGCCGCCCAACCCTGGAGTCCAAAGGCAGCCAAGCGTTGGCGCATTCTCCATCGTCGCCTTGTGGGCACGCGGCAAATCCCTTGTCGTTGTCTAGCCGCTGCCCTGCGTCGGCCCTGGCTGATGGCAGCAGGCATTTCTATGTTAAAACTTTGGCCGAATTTGGCACAGCCGCTCACTCGGTTTTTGAATCGCCCGGCCCGCGTTGTACTCAGAGACGACTCATGAGCCTTGCGCTTGCTCGCTTCGGGTTGGTTGTGCCCCTCACTTGCATCGACCAGAGTCAAGCTCTGAGTATCGCCCGTTCCCTGGCCCGGCCGAGCGAGGAACAAGATACCTGGTTGCCGGGAATGTACCACGGCACACGGATCCAGGAACGGCATCTAGCCTTACCCCAGGCGTTGATTCGTGACATTCTGCAGGGCACGCGTCACTCGGGATCGGTGTATCTGCCCACGGACAACCCCGCGGATCGTGGCCCGACCACGGGACAACGCCTAGCTCACTACCGGGAGCTAGCTCCGCCCTTGGCTTGTGAGGCGGCACGCCGTGCCTTGCATCTGGCCGAGTGTCGCCCCGAGGCGATTACTCATCTCGTGACGGTCAGTTGCACGGGGTTCTTGGCTCCGGGATGGGATCGCGACCTCATCGTTACACTGGGTTTGCCCTCCACGGTCGAACGCACGCACGTCGGCTTTATGGGCTGTCATGGCGCACTCAACGGCTTGCGGGTGGCCCGTGCCTTGGTCGAGGCTGATCCTACTGCTCGTGTGTTGATCTGTGCAACGGAATTATGCAGCCTACATTATCATTATTCTTGGAATCCGCAAAAGATGGTGGCCAACGCTCTCTTTGCCGATGGTGCCGCGGCAGCCGTGGGGATGGCAGCAGGGCTTGAAACGCCAGCCGAGACGTACTGGCATCTGCGGGCCAACGGGGCCTGTCTGATTCCCGATTCGGCCGACGCCATGACTTGGACGATCGGAGACCACGGCTTCGAGATGACGCTAGCCCGCAGTGTGCCAGGCCTGATTGGTCGGTATTTGCGGCCTTTTCTGGAGAGTTGGTTGGCCCGGCAGGGTTTGCAGGTCGCGACGGTCCCCGCGTGGGCCATCCATCCGGGAGGGCCGAAAATCTTGTCGGCCGTGCAAGAGACGCTCGGGCTGAGCGAAGCACAACTGGCTGCCAGCTATTCTGTTCTTGCCCGCTACGGCAACATGTCTTCACCGACATTGATGTTCATTCTAGACGAGTTGGCACGCTTGGAAGAGTCGGGGCCATGTGTAGCCTTGGGGTTCGGCCCCGGGCTGGCCGTCGAAGTAGCTCTATTCGAACGAGACATCGCCAGTTCCAGCCGATGGTTTGGCCGGGTGGCCGGCTCCCAGACTGCTGTTTGACTTCGTTGTCGCAGTCGAAATACAATGATGCCGGGTCGACTCGATCAAGACCAGAAAGCGAGAAGAAGCGGATGCGTGTTTTAGTAGCGATTCCCGTTTACAACGAAGAACGATATCTGGAAGCGGTGTTGGCAAAGGTGCGAGCTGTCGCACCCCAGCTGTTACTCATCAATGATGGTTCCACCGATCGCACCGCTGAGATTCTTGCGCAGCTAATCGTCTCGCATCCCAAAAACCTGCATGTTCTGACGCATCTGGTCAATCGCGGCTATGGTGCCGCCCTGATGTCCGCCTTCAGCTACACGTTGGCCCACGACTATGAGGTGCTGGTTACCATGGATTGCGATGGCCAGCATGAGCCAAGCCTGATTCCTGCTCTGGTCGATGCGATTGCGGATGCGGATATTGTCTCGGGCAGTCGCTATTTGCGGGAATTTGATCAAGACACGCCTGCACCTGCGGATCGGCGGAGGATTAATTTCACCATCACCCGCGAACTCAATCAGCGCTACGGTTTGAATCTCACGGATGCTTTTTGTGGCTTCAAGGCTTATCGCCGATCGGCTTTGTCGCAGCTGTGTATCACGGAAAGCTCCTGGGGGATGCCGCTGCAATTGTGGGTGCAAGCCGCCCATGCTGGCTTACGGATCAAGGAACTGGCCGTGCCGCGTCTCTATCTGGACCCCAACCGAGCATTTGGCGGGGTGATGGACGACGCCGAGCAACGCCTGGCTTATTATCGACGAGTGATTGCAACGAGCGAAGCTCAGTTGCAAGTTCGTCATGAGCCACCTCAACTCGCACAGGCGTGCCAGCTGGGATGTGGAGCTAGTTGTTGATGCGTCTACGAGCGCCCGCGGCCGATGGTGCATCGCTCTTGTTGCCGCCTTATGCGCAGTGGTCGCTCGCCCTGAACGACAATCGACTCCGCTTAGCCCCTTTGCTCGCTGACCGCGAACAAGCCCGTCAGGAAGTGTGGCAACGCGTGCGAGCTTATCACGCCAGCCACGGCGAGCCCCTCCCCCCGGAATTACCCCCTCCTGTGTGGATCGTCAGCGGCCATCAGCCGGAACTGTTTCATCCGGGAGTATGGCTGAAAAACTTTGTCCTGTGCGGATTCTCCCGGCAACAGCAGAGCATGGGGCTGAATCTAGTCGTGGATAACGACACCATCAAGTCTACCGCGGTGCGGTTGCCCGAAGGGCAACCTGTGGTCTTTGACCGTTACCACGGGGAACAACCCTGGGAGGAACGCCTCGTCGAGGATGAAGCGCTTTTTGCTACGTTTCCCCAAAGAGTCACTCAGAGACTTCAGTCATGGCAGATCGAGCCGTTGGCCCAAACGTTCTGGTCGCGGCTACCGGCGACGACGAATCTAGGCGAACGCTTCGCTGTAGCTCGGCGGAGCCTCGAACGCGACTGGGGTTGCCACAACGCCGAATTGCCCTTGAGTTGGCTGTGCGAAACGCGGGTATTTCAGCAATTTGCTGCAGCGTTGATCGCGGATGCACCGCGTTTCGCCGCCATATACAACGAGGTGGTGCGTGCCTATCGTGCAACCCACAAAATCAAAAGCCGTAATCACCCCGTGCCAGACTTGGCTCAAGAGGACCAGTGGACCGAAGTGCCGCTGTGGACCTGGAACGCCGGCGAGCGGCAACGCCAACGCGTCTTTGTCAACGCACAAGGTCAATTTCGCTATCGCGGCCAGAAGCTTCGCAGTCGCGCCTTGCTCACCACACTGTTCGCGCGGTTGTGTCTGGCCGACTGGTTTATTCACGGCATCGGAGGCGGGATTTATGATCAGCTCAGCGATGCGATCCTACGTCGCTACTGGAATCTGGAGCCGCCTGCCTACGGTATCGTGACCGGCACGCGTTGGCTACCTTTGCCGCGTAGCGGCGTGACGCGTGAGGAATGGCGGCGAGAGTGGCGACGGCTGCGTGATCTGACTTATCAGCCTGAGAGATTTTTGGATGCGGAGCAGAAGAGGCAACTGGCTGGTCTCTTGGCCGAGCGTCAGGCAGTATTGCAGGAGCCGCCCTCACGCAGCCAATTCGCACGCCAACGCGCTCTGCTGGAGCGTCTGGTTGCTCCGCTCGCTACACAACGCGAAAAGGTACGACATCATTTGCAGATGCTTGAAGATCAATTGCATCGCGAGGCTCGTTGGCAGCGCCGGGATTTTTCCTTGGTCCTCTTTCCGGAGAGCAGCCTGCGGCCCTGGCTGACTGCGTGGTTAACGAACAACGGTGCATCGTGAGGGGATCAGCGACCGAGATTGGCCTCTTGTCCTTAGTGCGATTCGGCGATGTCGCGGCGCAAACACCAAGCTCGATTTTGCGGAGTGAACACCAGGCCGTCGTTCTGCTGCGGAGTCGTGCGTGCCGACATGGCTTTGCTTGGTGGCTGTTGCTCAAGTCATTTTCTGACTTGTCAGCCGTCGTCGGGGCTGGCAAGATAAATAAATCACAGCCCCGCTTCGCCCCCTTCCTTGTGTTGAGGCATTTTCTCCATGATTGCTTGTCGATGGATCATCTGTGGTTTGCTGGTGGTTGGTGCGGTGTCGGCTCAGGCTCCGGGAGAAGCAGAGAAACGGCCAGCCGGTCCGGTGAGTTATTACCGAGAAGTACGACGCATTTTCCAGCAAAATTGTCAGGGCTGCCATCAACCCGCTCGGGCAATGGGCGGTTATGTAATGACCGACTATGCCAACTTGCTCAAGGCAGGGGATACGGGCAACCCCGCTGTGGTGCCTGGCCACCCGGAGAAAAGCGAACTGATCCACCAGATTCGCCTTGAAGCTGGCAAGGCTCTGATGCCCAAAAACCGAGAGGCTCTCAAGCCTGACGAATTCGCTTTGATCGAACGCTGGATTCGCGAAGGAGCCAAGGACGACACCCCCAAACTGGCCCAGGACACCATCAGCGACAAAAATCCTCCCGTCTACAAACTGCCCCCCCTCATCACCGCCTTGGATTTTTCGCCCGATGGCAAGCTCTTGGCCGTCAGCGGCTACCATGAAGTGCTGCTGCACAAGGCGGATGGCACCGGGATCGTGGGACGACTGATCGGGCTGGCGGAACGGGTCCAAGCCTTGGCGTTTTCGCCTGATGGCAAGTCATTGGCAGTGGTCGGCGGCTCACCGGGCCGCTTCGGTGAGGTGCAGGTCTGGGAGGTGGAGCGGCGAAAGTTACGCTTTAGCGTCAGCGTGACCTACGACACGCTCTATGGAGTCAGTTGGTCGCCGGATGGTTCCAAGATCGCCTTTGGCTGTGCCGACAACACCCTGCGGGCGATCGATTCGGGCACGGGAAAGCAAGTGTTGTTCCAGGGAGCGCATAGCGACTGGGTGCTGGGGACAGTCTTCTCACGCGATGGCGCTCACTTGGTTAGCACGTCGCGTGATATGAGTATGAAACTCACCGAGGTGGCTACGCAACGCTTCGTGGACAATATCACCTCCATCACCCCGGGCCGACTCAAGGGCGGTTTGCAGACCGTCGATCTCCGTCCTGGTCAGCCCGAAACCAAAGTCAAAGGCGTCGATGGAGCCGACAAAATTTACGATGAGGTGGTGGTGGGCGGCTCCGACGGCACACCACGCCTGTACAAGATTCATCGCGTCAAACAACGGACCATCGGCGATGATGATAACAAAGTGCGTGATTATGCTCCAATGCCCGGTCGCCTCAACGCCGTCCGCTTCAATAAATCCGGTACCCTCTTTGCCGCCGGTAGCAGTTCCGATGGCACCGGGGAATTACGTCTGTACAACGTGGCCGACGGCAAGATCATGGCCAAGGTGGAGAACACGACGCCGATTTTTGCGGTAGCGTTTCATCCCGAGGGCAAGACGGTGGCCTTTGCCGGCTTCGATGGAAAGATTCGGCTTGTCGATGTGACCAGTGGCAAAATCACCCAGGAATTCCTTGCGGTCGAGTTAGCCAAATAAGTGCAGTACAAGGCGGGCCGCGCGTCAAATTTTTTCGAGAGTCAGTGGCAGGAAACCTCAGTGACGCGACCAGGTTTTACACCGCGTCACTGAGGTTTCCGCCATGCCCCGGCCTCTGCCTCGGGTCGAAGTGGTTCATCGTCGCTAAGATGAGCTAACTCACTTTAGCAAACGAGTTGTCGCCACGGCTAGAAAAACACTCGGAGACAGCCTCATGATTCGACTAGTGGGTCTGATAATTCTGACGGGACTTCTCGCACCTGCGACGGCTCGGGCTGTCGCTCCACCGCCTCCCGTGGTCTGGACACCGCTTTTTGATGGCAAAACGCTCAAGGGCTGGAAGGAGGCCGACTTCTTCGGCAAAGGGAAAGTGCACGTCAAAGACGGGGCGATCGTCATGGAAAAAGGCAAAGCCCTGACCGGAGCCACCTATGTGGGCAAAGATTTTCCCAAGACCAATTATGAATTTACGTTTGAGGCTATGAAAATCGACGGGGACGATTTTTTTTGCACGTCCACGTTCCCGGTGGGAGATTCCCATTGTTCCTTCGTCGTGGGTGGCTGGAGCGGTAGTGTAGTCGGCCTGAGCAACATCGACTTTCAGGATGCGTCGGCCAACGAGACGAGTCGCTACAAGACATTTGAGAAGAACCGCTGGTATCGCATCACGGTGCGGGTGACGCCTGATCGCATCAAGGCCTGGATCGACGGAGAGAAGATGGTCGATCTGGACATTACGGATCGGACGGTCAGCATTCGGGTGGAGTGTAACGTTTGCAGACCCTTTGGCTTATGTACCTACAACACCATTGGGGCGGTGCGCGATCTGCGTGTGCGTAAACTCGATGCCAAATGACCCTGTTGCATGTCTTGTCGAGTGATCGGCTCGGACATGCCCGCGAGGAAGAAACATGTCTCGCTTTTTTTGGGATGCCTTCCTGGTAGCCTGTGGCTCCGCGTGCGGCGGAGTGGCGCGCTGGCTTGTTGGGTTGGGTTGTGCCGCCTGCTTGGGCACAGCCTTTCCCTGGGGGACATTGCTGGTCAATCTCATCGGTAGCTTTCTCCTGGGGTGGCTCGGCACCTTGGTTGCCAACGATTTTCTACCTGGCAAAGAGGAAGTGCGTTTGTTGCTGATGATTGGTTTTTGTGGCGGTTTTACCACGTTTTCCACGTTCAAATGGGAGGCGGACAAGCTCTTTAAGGCGGACAGCAACTGGTTGGCGATCGGCTACATCACCCTAAGTGTTTTTCTGGGGTTGGTGGCCCTGCGTCTGGGCGTGTCGCTGGCCCATGTCACGCAAGCCTTGCTTTCCAACAAAGAGCTGTAACAGACTCCCTAGCAGGGAGGGGCTTGGGAGCAGCCGCTGCGAATAGAGAAACCTTCTAAGGCAGGCAACCGAAAACTTGCACGGATCGAGGGCCAAGTGGCCCCGCATCGAGGTTGCCGGTTGACAAGGCCCCGTCAGCAGCTGCTGCATTTGGCGGTCTACACGAGCTTTGCTTGACCTCGTGTGTCTAGGGGTTTAAGATCGGCTAAAAGGTTTTCCGTTAGCGGTGTGGGGGGTGAGCTGTGTCTATCGTTCCGATGGAACTGCGACGGATCATCATCAGTGAGATTCATGATCAACAAGTCATCGAATTGCGCGAAGTGGATGGCACCCGTCGTTTCTCGATACTCATAGGCATATTTGAAGCAACCAGCATCGACCGCCGCGTCAAAAAATTACCTACGCCCCGGCCTCTGACTCATGACTTAGTCGCCAATGTGATCGAGAGCCTGGGCGGTGAACTTTATGATGTGACAATCAGTGAATTACGCGAACATACTTACTTTGCAAAGCTTCGCATTCGCATGAATGGGGAATTAATCGAGGTTGATGCCCGACCCAGCGATGCCATCGCCTTGGCGGTTACCGCTGGGGTGCCCATTTATGTGGCCGAGGAAGTACTCGAGGAAGTATGTGGGGAATAGGCAATGCTGCACGGGGGACAGATGGGGTTTTGGTTGACATCGAGCAACGATGTAAACTATAGTGAAGTTGTAAAACACGATCTGGTTTGATCTCTTTTTTGGAACAGGAAGTGTTCTCCGGGCGTCTCAATTTCCCAGGAGGGGAGGTTTTCCCGATCTATTAACACAGGGACGCATGACTTTTTGACAGCCTTTCGCTTTCTCGTGTGAGGGACCTACCATGCCGTCGAGTGTGGAGTCGTCGCGTGGCAGTAGTGTCCAACGCCCCAAGCCTGGTTCATCCCCCGAAGGGTGCGGGGAAAATCTCTCGGCAGAAGAAGCCCTGAGTCAATCGTTGCCAGCCACGGATGATACACCAACGATCATTTCGCGTGTGCCAGCCCCCTCCCAAGCGGAACTCGATTCGGGTTGGGGAATACGGGGTCGTCGTTTGGCCCATTTTGAACTCATCGAACCGATCGGCGTGGGAGGCATGGCCGCTGTTCTGCGGGCCCGAGA